>JGI10211J34971_10001455_pt1 | contig 19541 bp, 16 predicted proteins | sample Etolagsediment_FD_34971 | JGI IMG/M metagenome (IMG submission 34971)
CTGTACAGTCCAAAGTTCTCGTAACCGGTTAAAATAATTAGAACCATATATCTATTGTCGTCATTCCGGCGAAAGCCGGAATCCAGCGCTTTATTAGCAAAATATGTTCTCTGGATGCCGGATCAAGTCCGGCATGACGATAGAACTTTAGACTCTCAAGATGCCTTCTTTTGGCCTCTCTATTTCCAGATAACCGTATCCTGTTGCCAGAATTTATTGTCCTTGGAAGGATAATCAAGATTGAAATGAAGCCCGCGGCTCTCTTTTCTTAGGGAGGCACAGGTGATAATCAGTTCGGCAACAAGTGCAAGATTTCGAAGCTCAAGCAGGTCCTGGCTGACCAGAAAATCCCAGTAGTATTCCTTGATTTCCTCCTGAATGATGTCCACACGCCTTTTTGCACGGGCCAAACGGTTGTTGGTTCTAACGATGCCCACGTAGTTCCACATAAAACGCCTTATTTCATCCCAGTTGTGTGATACGACAACCATTTCTTCGCTGTCCGTTGCGCTGCCGGAATCCCATTCAGGTGCTCTGGGGAAGGCTTCCCCTTTCCCGTCAGTCAGCTCGCAAGCTGCTTTCAGCNCAGCACGCCTGGCAAAAACAAGGGCTTCCAACAGCGAATTGCTGGCCAAACGATTAGCCCCGTGCAATCCNGTGCAAGCCACTTCACCAATGGCAAAAAGGTTTTTGAGATTGGTCCGGCCGTGTTCATCGGTTAAAAGGCCGCCGCACATGTAATGGGCGGCAGGAACCACGGGAATAGGCTCCTTGGAGATGTCGATGTGGAAGGAGAGGCAGGTTTCATAAATGTGGGGAAAGCGGTTGATGATAAAGTCTTTGCCTTTGTGGCTGATATCAAGATAAACGCATGGGTCGCCGCTTTTTTTCAGCTCCATGTCGATGGATCGCGCCACAACATCCCTGAAGGCCAGGTCTTTCAAGGGATGATAAGACGCCATGAACCGATTCCCCTTTTTGTCCAGAAGGATTCCGCCTTCGCCTCTTACGGCCTCAGAGATTAAAAAATTTCTGGCCATCGGATGATACAGACTGGTGGGGTGGAACTGAACGAATTCCATATTCGCCACTTTAACACCCGCTCTGAATCCCATGGCAACGCCGTCGCCGGTGGCAATGTCCGGGTTGCTGGTATAGCGGTATACTTTTCCGGCACCACCGGAACACAGGACTGTAATTCTCGCGAGGAATGTGAGGACAGCCCCGGATTCCACATCCAAAACATAAGCGCCCCAGCAGCTCTGATCCGTCTTTTTGGAGACGATGCCGCGGCGAACCAGGGTGGATTTACTGATAAGATCGATGGCCATGTGGTCTTCATAGATCTGGATATTGGAATCGCCTTCTGCCTGTGCCAGTAATCGTTTTTCAACCTCGCGGCCGGTTAAATCCTTGGTGTGAACGATCCGTCGTTTGGAGTGACCGCCTTCCCGTCCGAGATCGAATATTTCTCCCCCGTCCCCCTGTTGAGAAAACCGCACGCCAAAGGATACCAGTTCGTGAATTCGCTCAGGGCCTTCACGAACCACGAGCTTGACAATATCTTCATGGCAGATACCGTCCCCCGAGGTGAGGGTGTCTTGGATATGAAGGTCAAAGCTGTCGTCGGGGTCCAGGACCGAAGCGATGCCTCCTTGGGCATAGTTGGTTGAGCCCTCGGTCTTTTCCTTTTTGGTGACAATGGCCACAGTCCCCGTCTTGGCCGCATCAAGGGCAAAACGAAGACCGGCTATTCCGCTGCCGATGACGAGATAATCGGTATTGATGGGCATGGCTTCTACCTCATGAATAAAGAATCGGGTTTGTGAGACCTTTGGACTCTGATGGCATCTTCAGGGCCTCGGCAAAAAATAAATACACCATCTGGCTTGTCCTTTGGCTCGTCTACTGTGTTGCATCCGCCAGCACATATCCACCAATATGCACTGGCGGATGCGCCTTGTATACGAACCAAAATACGGCGCCATCTTGTGCATTTATTTTTTGCCGAAACCCTCAGGAGATTTTGTTGAGGGCATTGCCAAAGGGGTTGTTAAACGGCGCCTTCTTCGGGATTTTTGAAAATTTCTTCTTTTCCGTTACTTTTTTGTTGGCGTTAGATTCTATGCTTTTGTCGGAACCGACCTTTTGAGATTTTAATGACAGGGAAATCCGTTTCCTCTTGATGTCCACATCCAACACCGTAACGTTGACCTTCTGATATACTTTGACCACGTCATTGGGATCCTTTACAAAACGATCGGCCATCTGGCTGACGTGAATAAGGCCGTCCTGGTGAACACCGATGTCCACGAAAGCGCCGAAGGCGACAATGTTGGTGACGACGCCGGGGAGTGTCATGCCCGGCTCGAGGTCTTCCATTTTTTCAATACCGTCCCTAAACGCTATATTTTCAAATTGCTCCCTCGGGTCCCGGCCCGGTTTGGCCAACTCCTTCAGGATATCATTCAAGGTGGGGAGGCCCACCGTTTCGGTCACGTATTTTTCCTTGCGGATCTTCCCGCGGATGCTTTCATCTTCCATGAGATCCTTCACGGAGCACCCCAGGTCCTTGGCCATGGCCTTTACCACAGAATAGCTTTCAGGGTGAACGGCGCTGCTTTCAAGGGGGTTTTTGGCCCCGTTGATGCGCAAGAAACCGGCCGCTTGTTCAAACGCCTTGGCCCCGAGTCGGGGAACATCCAGGAGTGCCCTTCGAGACGCAAAAGGGCCGTTTTCCTCCCGGTGCTGAACAAGGTTCTGTGCCAGTTGCGGGCCCAACCCCGACACATAGGTGAGTAATTGTCGACTCGCCGTGTTGACCTCCACACCGACCCGGTTGACGCAGCTCTCCACCACATCATCAAGGCTTTTTCGCAACGCTCTCTGGTCCACGTCGTGCTGATATTGCCCGACCCCTATGGATTTGGGATCTATCTTAACCAACTCGGCAAGGGGATCCATGAGTCTGCGGCCGATTGAGACGGCCCCCCTCACGGTCAGATCATGGTCCGGGAATTCTTCCCGGCCAGCATCTGATGCGGAGTATATGGATGCGCCGCTTTCATTGACCATGATCACCTGAATTTTTCCGTCCAAAGAGAGACCTTGAACAAAAACCTGTGTCTCCCTTCCGGCAGTTCCGTTCCCGATGGCGATGGCCTCCACGTCAAAACGCTTGCAGAGGGTTTCTATGGTTTGTCCCGCCTGAAGGGCTCTTGAGGCTGAGGTGTGGGGATAGACGGTATCGGTGTGCAGGAGTTTTCCCTGGGAATCGAGACAGACCACTTTACAGCCTGTGCGAAATCCGGGATCGATGGCCAGCACTTTTTTCTGTCCCAGAGGCGGTGAAAGGAGCAACTGGCGAAGATTGCCGGCAAAAATCCGAATGGCTTCTTCGTCCGCCGCCTTTTTGGATGTCATTCGAATTTCCGTTTCCATGGAATGACTCAGAAGTCTTTTATAGCTGTCATGAACTGCCAAAAGCACCTGTTCGGAAGTTGAAAAATCACCTTTGATAAAAAGGGATTCAAGCAGTGAAAGGGCTTCGGTCTCGTCCGGCGCAAAACGAAGGGTCAGGATGTCTTCGTTTTCCCCCCTTCGCATGGCCAGTATGCGGTGAGAAGGAGCCTTCTGGATGGGTTCGGACCAGTCAAAATAGTCTTTGTATTTTACCCCTTCTTCCTCCTTTTTGGAATCGACCTTGGATATCAGGATTCCTTTTTCCGAAAAGAGCTTCCTGATGCTCTCCCGCGCCCTTTGGTCTTCGGTAACCCATTCCGCTATAATATCCCGTGCCCCTGAAAGGGCGTCCTCAACGGAAGTGACCTGTTTTTCAGGATCCACAAAAGGGGCCGAAATAAGGGAAAGATCAAGGTCTTTCTGTTCAAACAGCTTTTGGGCCAAAGGTTCGAGCCCTTTTTCTCTGGCCATGCTTGCCCGGGTTCGGCGTTTGGGCTTAAATGGCAGATAAAGGTCTTCCAACACCTGAAGGTTTTCAGCTCTGTCGATTTTCTCCGCCAGATCTTCCGTCAGCTTTTCCTGGTCGCGCAGGGATTTCAAAATGACGTCGCGCCGCCTGTCCAGTTCTTCCAACTGAACGGATCGATCTCGAATAAGGGCGATTTCCACCTCATCCAGGGAGTCCGTCGCCTCCTTACGGTAACGGGCAATGAAGGGGATGGTGGATCCCTGGGACAGGAGGTCCAGCACTGCCGCCACTCGATTTTCGTGAACCCCCATTTCAGTGGAGATTTTCTGCACGTATTTTGAATTCATGGGACAAAACTCCAGGTTCACAAACAGAGAGCAAAAAAAAGGGTTACGGTGGATTACCGCAACCCCTTGTTTTTGCTGGTAGGCGCGAAGGGATTTGAACCCTTGACCCCTACCGTGTCAGGGTAGTGCTCTCCCCCTGAGCTACGCGCCTATAAGAAGGCCAGAACTATCAATTATAATGGCGAATGTCAAGGTGTATTATGCTCCGGAATCCGGAAAATTAATTCGGCGTCTTCCGGTCTTGCAGTGTTCCTTTCATCGTCAAAAACCAAGACCGGATATACAAAAAACCCGATGTGATGGTGAGGGTTCCGGTCGCCCCGTAAACGATATAAACGTATTGGGCAAAAAGATGAAAATGTTTCTCGACCAAGACCAGAAACACGGTGGCCAGCTGCAGAAAAGTTGTGACCTTTCCCCATATGGAAGGTTTGACCACGTGATCCCTGTTGATTAAAAAAAGCACAATCGCGCCAAGCAAGATCAAAATATCTCTGGCTATGACAAGGGCTGTAAGCCAAAGGGGGATAATATGCATGAGGGTAAGGCAGATAAATGCGGCAACCAGAAGGCATTTGTCCGCTAAGGGGTCAAGGTAGGAGCCCAAACGGCTTTTTTGATTGAAAAGTCGGGCTACCAGACCGTCGGCCCCATCGCTGAGTCCGGCCAAAACAAAAACCACGAGTCCTGCTAGAAACCGGTTGTTGATGATGAAAACCAGGAAAAAAGGTACCAGAAGTATTCTGAAAATACTGATCAGGTTTGGAATGGTCATAGGAAAAGTCTATTCGAGATAAAAAAGAATGTTGTCAGTATCGGTCTGGCCCAGGTGCAATGGAAAAGGAAGGCTGGAATTATTCAGCACCAGGCTTATGAATGTGATCCGGTCCCCCTGAAAATTAACGGTGGCAGACATTGAATCTTCACTGATCCTGGAGGGGATGATGGTTTTCACGCCCGGGATATGGGTCTTGAGAAATTCAGAAAATGTTTGAAACTGCCTGGGTTGGCTGATGTTTGCAAGGGTAACATCCAATTGATGGGCTGCTTCGGGTTCCGTGCTGGTATTTTTGAGAATGCAGGGGCCTAAATCGACTGCCAACCGACTAACACATTTTCTCATAATGTCCAAAATCTTTTCACTGTCCACCGTTCCTGGCGGTATTTTTTCTGATCCCGATTTCTCGCAAATTTGAGACCCTTTTCCCACATCAAGGGCTTTTAGATTCAGGATCAGCTTGTTATCAAGGACAAGGCTTTTGCCGTAAACCACCACATCTGCTGAAAAGAGTCTTCCCCACTTTGTAGCGTCTTCGGGTCCAATAGTACTGGCGAATTGTCCGGCTAAAAGATCTGAAGCCGGAAGATCCATGATGCGATTGATGGGATTAAAGCCCCTGTCTTGGAAAACGCCATGCAACGCGAGTTCAATGGGGGTGAGGGCCGAGTGAGCTTCTGCATCCTGCCACCAAAACACTTCCACAGGTCCCCGGCTTTCAGAAACCATGAACAGGACCTTGACGGATCGACTGACAACAGCCTGAAAAATCCCAGCTTCCCTCAGCTTTTCCGCCATACTGTTTTCGTTTATTTTTATTTTTACGAAAACGTTATATTGATTTCCGACCTGTTGTTCGGCGAGGATGTGAAAGTTCCCGATCTCCTGGTCCATATGGGGGATAATCTCGCGGGAGAGGCGTTCAAAATGTGTGGCAACCGCCTGATTTCCCAAAAGGGACACCAGATATCCCTCGACCCCTTTAACCAAAGCCGAGCGAATGGCGCTTTTTTTCCCCTGAACCAGGTTGCCTTTGACAATGGCAGCCGTACCGATAGCGAAGCATTCCCCTTTTCCACCCGTGTCTTCTGCTGCCACATGTGATGGCGACAGACAGAAAATTAGAAACGCAAAACAGGAAATGATCCAAATAGGGTTTCTTTGGTTTTTCGCCATTGCCATGCCGAGATACGCTTTCATCAAAATTTGTTTTTTCGGGTCATTTAGGGTTGTGAAGGTTTGTCAATTCCTTTTTGGTTTCCATTACCAGACCCTGGTTGAGTTTGAGCACCTGGTTGAATGACTGCTCCGCATCAGTGATTCGATCTGCTTGCCTGTAGGCGATACCCATATAAAAATAGGCTTGGGGAAGATCGCTTTTCCATTGCAGCGCTTCCTTAAAGCGCTCTTCTACCTGTTCCAGCCATCCCGTTTGTTTTCGCATGGTGTAAAGGCGCATGAAGCCTACATAGGCCAATGCTTTTTGCTCGCCACTGCTGGCGTCGTCTCTGGCTTTACGCATGGCGTCAAAGGCCAATCCGAATTCATTTTCTTTTGCATATACCAGCCCCAGCCCGCGGTGGGCAGCGCTGTAATAGGGATCCAGTTGAAGCGCCAGTTCAAATTCCCTTTGTGCATCGGCATTGTAGTTTTTTTGAAGGAATTTGAAACCGCTGGATACATGATGGGCGGGTGTGTCCAGGACACCTTCGGGAGCCCTGGGAGCCTGAGAGCACCCCAGCATAAAAATGAAGCTCAACAAGGAAGCGGCAAGGGTCCTGCAAAAATTTCTGGAAATGATAGCGCCCATTAAACTGCCTCCGAAAATTCTTATCCTGGTTGGAAGAGCTCAAGAAAACAGGGTATGTCAAAGATTTTCAAAAATATTATGAAATCCTGCCGACTGTTTTGAAATAGAAAATAAATGCCAAAAGGTCAAGCGCTTTCCGCTAGAAAAACGCGAATCATTTTTTCCGCCAGGGCTCTATCCACCGGATCCATAGGGATCATATCCGGTTCTGCCTTAAACCAGGTCATTTGGCGTTTGGCATATCTTCTGGTGTCCCGTTTTAGCGTTGTCGTTGCTTCTTCAAGCGACCACTTCCCTTTGAGGTAGTTGAGAACATGACGGTAACCGATGGCCGCCATGGGTTTTAGATCAGGGCCATACCCGCTTTTCAGCAGATCCTTTGTTTCTTCTACGAGACCACACGATATCATCTTTTCGGTGCGTTGGTTAATGCGGCCATAAAGCTGTTCTTTCTCCAAGTGCAGATAGAGTTTCAAGGCCAGAAAGTCCTGTGTTTTAAACTGGTGCTGTTTCAGCAGGTCAGAAGAGGGTCGCTGGGTCTGTTGAATAATTTCCAGGGCCCTTACAATTCGAACCCTGTCATTGGGATGAATGGATTCGGCTCTTTCAGGATCCAGTTTGGCGAGCCTTTGGTGTAGTTTGGCGGCCCCTTTGCGCTCGCATTCAGCGTGGAGCTGATCTCTGAGCGCTGGATCAGAAGGGGGCAAATCAACCAGGCCTCCCAGTAGTGATCTGATATAGAGCCCAGTGCCTCCCACAACAAAGCAAGGCATGTTTTTGGCACAAATCCTTTTTGCTAAAGGAAGTGCCATCTGCCTGTAAGCGGCTGCATTGAAGTCCTCGTCGGGATCCACAATATCGAGAAGGTGATGAAGAACGCCCCGGCGTTCTTCCATGGTGGGCTTGGCCGTACCCACGTCCATGTATCGATAGACCTGCATGGAATCGGCATTAATGACTTCGCCACCCAGAGAAAGGGCCAACTCAACGGCCAGTCCGGTTTTTCCGCTGGCCGTAGGACCCGCGATGACGATGATTTTTGGTTTTGTGGGTGGCAACATGTTATTAGCTGAAAGGTAAAAGCGTTATCCGTTACGCCCTTTGAGCTTTGAGCTTTCAGCTCTCTATACAATTCTCTTAAACATTTTGTTCATTTCAAAATAGGTGAAATTTTTGAAAATGGGCCTTCCGTGGGGACAATTGGTAGGAAGGTCCATTTTATTGAGCTGATCCATCAAGTTGGACATTTCTGTCAGGGTCAGGCGTTGCCCGGCCCGGATGGCGCCATGGCAAGCCATAATTTTAACCGCTTCGTCCATTAAATGAGTGCTTTCAGGGATGCTGCCTTCTTCCAACTTCAAAACAAAGTCGGAAATAAGGGTTTGCCAGTTTACGTTTTCGAGCATGGCAGGTACGGCTCGCAACAAAAACGTATTGCCCCCGAAATGATCCAGCTCAATGCCAAAGTGAGACATCAGGGCGCCCTTTTCTAAAAGAATCCCTTTTTCTTTTAGAGAGAACTCCATTTCTTGCGGGATGAGCAGGTTCTGGATTTCAATGTTCGATGAAAGAATGGATTTCTTGAGGGTTTCGTAAACGATCCGCTCGTGGGCGGCGTGCTGATCCACAATCAAAAGCCCGTCTTTCATCTGACATAATATGTACATGTTCCCCAACTGGCCGATAATTAGAGGCCTTTCGGGATCCTTTAGATGAACGGGAGGCTCTTTGGGCTTTGGTGAAGGTTTCAGGACAGGCGGCGGTTCATACTCTCTGGTATGTTCGAACATCATGGGCGCCGAAGACGTTGTGTCGCGAAAATCCTGGCGCTTGGAGGGCTGAGAGGGGGGCGAAAATACATGAGAAATGGGTTTCAAGGTCTTGTGGACGACCGCCGCAATAGCCCTGAAAACCTGTTGGCCGTTTTGGAATTTGATTTCCTGCTTGGTTGGATGAACGTTTACATCAATTTGGGATGGGTCTATGGTGATGAAAACCAGGGCCTGAGGATACCGGCCTCTCATCAAACGCTGTCCGTAACCCTCCAGAATGGCTTTTGTTACAAACCGATCTTTGATATTCCGGCCATTCACATAAACGAACAATCGGTCGGCCCGCCCCCGGGCAAAGTCAGCCGGGGCTGCATGAACCGCAATATGGAGGTTTCCCTGTCGGCTTTCGCCATCCAGTATGGCCTGACCTGTGGTTCTTCCCATGAGGTGGGAAAGACGCAAGTGAGGGTTTGAAGATGCGGGAAGATGAAGAATTTCTTTTTCTCCTTCCCTCAGGCGAAATGAAATGCTTGAAAACGGCATGGCGGCCCGTAAGACCGTATCCACAATATGATTCATTTCCGTGCGCGGGGTCTTTAGAAATTTTCGCCGCGCCGGAATATTGAAAAACAGATTTTTAATTTCGACGATGGTACCGGGCGGGGCGCCAACTTCCTCGATGGCCAGAAGTTTTCCACCGGAGATTCTGACGCGGTTTCCCAGAAGTGCATTTTTGGTCAGGGATGTGATCTGCATTCGGGATACCGCCGCCATACTGGGGATGGCCTCCCCTCTGAATCCAAAGGATGTAACCTTCGCAAGGTCAGAGGCATTTCTGATTTTGCTGGTGGCGTGTCTTTCAAGACAGAGGAGCAGATCATCTCTACCCATTCCGAAGCCGTTATCCGTAACTTTGATAAGTCCCTTGCCCCCTCTGTCGATTTCCACGGAAATTCTATCGGCTTCTGCATCGATGCTGTTGTCGATGAGTTCTCTTACGATGGAGGCAGGCCTTTCAATGACTTCGCCCGCGGCAATCTGGGAGGCGACTTTCTCCGGGAGAATTCTGATGGTGTTCATAAGTAGAGCAATTTTTCATCCACATGGAAGTGAGGGCTGGTGGCCGCAGCTTTGAAGATTCTGGGGAAGGATCTTTTTCCTTTTGCAACGAGGAGGTTCCGGGTGCCCATGGGATCAAAATGAAGGCACGGGGAGGATTCGGGGTGTTTCATAAAGTCCTGGACCAAACGGCGGGAGAGGTCTACCATTCCCGCTAGATATTCGTGGAAAACACGACCCCGTGTACCTCGGGGCTCAAAGAAAAGGTCATGGGTGGTATAAAGGTAGTCTGAAAATTTGACGGTTTGGGTAAAAACGCGTTTTTTGGTTTTAAGACGGTTCTTTTTCTTCCCCCCAAGGAGCTTCAACAGGTCATCACACACCTGATGATCCATGTTGAGGACGCCGTTGGCAATACTGGTGTAACCGGTTCCGATCAAATAGTCGGATCGTATTTCCCAAAACAGATGTCCCATCTTGCCTTTTCCCGGGTAAGCGCTGATGAGGTTTGGAATAAAATAATTATGGGCGATAACATCAGCAGCCAGGTGCGAAAGAAAGCCTAACGCATAAGACATTTCCCGGTCTTCCCTTGCGTCCGCCAGGAACTTGAAGCCCCCCTCCCAGTTGTGAGGTGCACCCGAGCGCTTTTTTTTCCCTTTGCCGATAAAAAAATCGGCCGAAAGTGATCCGTAGAGGTATTCAATGGGAAAGGCTTTAATAATCCGGCCGATGGATGGCAGCAGTTGATAGGCCGCATCAAGGGAGCCCAATGCAATGGCAGTGTGAACACCCGGCCCCCACGCCAACGCGTTTTCAGGTCGTAAAAGTTGTATAACGAGATAGACGGCAAAAAAAACCACAAACTTCAAAAAAAGCGTCATAAAAACCTCTTGCTACGCTTGGCGGTTTGCCGGTGAAAGAAAAAATTTAACCCCGCACCGCAGACGCGATCCTAACATAATGCTCTCAAGGGCACAATGTTTTAGTTTTCACAGGACCACTCGAAATTCAAAAAGTTTACTGTAAATGTCCAAAATAAGACGGCCTTTTTTTCTGTCAAGGTGCTTCATCGGCATCAGCCTTTTTGCCTAATTTCCGTTTGTCTTGACACATAATCCTCGGTGGGTTACACCTCCAGGGTATTGATGCAGTAGACGCTCATTTAAGTGATTCATATGCGATTCGCTCAGCATGGCTTGTGGCATTGGGATCAAAAAAGGATAGCAAAATCAATCAAAGCGTTCAAAAAGGCTCAATGAAGAAATGTTGCCAAACCCCGTTCCCAGTAACAGACCTGTAACAGAAAGAATTGCCTGGGCCGAGTCCTGTTTTGAGAAAAGTGGTCTCCTTTTCCTGAAAGAGCAAAAAACCCTGGGCCTTTTGTCTGAGTTCAAATCCGCATCAAAGGCGTCCAGGCAGAAGATGGGCGAGTCTGGCGTGGTGACGCTGTGCAGGGAATGTGATCAGGAAGAAGGGGGGTCCTGTTGTGGCAAGGGGCTGGAAGACCGCTATGACGCGTGGCTTTTGCTGATCAACAGGCTTCTGGGTGTGGAATTTCCTAAGCAACGCCAACAGATAGATGGCTGTTTTTTTCTGGGTGAAAAGGGCTGCCTTTTAATAGCACGGCATGTGATCTGCATCAATTATGTGTGTAAGAAAATCACGAGCAATATTCACCCTTCCGTTATTAACGATCTTCGAGAAGTTGAAGGAAAGGAAATAAATGCCCTTTTCGTTTTGAACGAACAGGTTAAACAAACCTTTAGAAAATGGATGGTTCAACAAAAAACAGCCTGAAACGGATGGCCGAGTTCTTTGACGCCAGGCAGGTGGGGGATGTGGGTCCTCTGGGGTTCAGAAGGTCCACGAACCTGAATACCCTTCTGGCTTGCGCGGAGCGTTTGATCGCGGAGAACATCATCAGGCCGGGCAGAAGCGCTTTTCTGGATCTCGGATGTGCCGACGGCAGGGTCAATCTCTTTTTCAGTTATCTGGCGCGTTTCTCCGTTGGCGTTGAACTGGATGAGTGGACTTTGGACGAATATGATCCACTCCGAAAGGAACTGCTGGAGACTTTAAAAGTGTCGAAAATGGTTCTTCCAAGAGAAAATGTCTACCTGTTTCACGGAGATGCAATGGATGAAGCGGTTCATGACCGGATTGCTCAAGAAACAAGCATGGAAATTGCCGATTTCGATCTTTTTTATACTTACTTGATCATGCATGAGGAGTTCGCGCATATGCTGTCCGAAAAGGCAAAAAAAGGGGCTATTTATATGGTGTATGGCCTTCACAAAATATTGCCGCGGTACAAGGGCTTTCGGCTCATGAAGGAGCTTAGTCCCATGGAAGGGGTTCTGGCGCTTTATGAGAAAGAGTAAGGGTTTGCATAAGGGGAAAATTTGAATCATGGACATAACCTTTTTGGGAACCGGCGCCGCCTGGGGTTTGCCGGAAATGAACTGCAACTGCGCTATTTGCCGGGAAATGCGGGCCAATCACGAACGGCGGGATCGTACTTCAATTCTTTTGACTGCTAATGATGAAACACTGCTCATTGACTGTGGGCCCGATGCCAGGGAGCAGCTGTCGCGGAACCGTGTGACAAGAATCGATGGGGTCCTCATCAGCCATGAACACAATGACCACTATATCGGGTTGGATGAGCTTTTTGTATACAAAAGAGTCCTACCCAAAGAAAACTTTTCCCCCATTCCGGTCTATTCAACCGCTAAAACCCGTGAGGTGATTGAGGGAAGATTCGCCTACCTGGAAAAACTAGGCGTTATCCGGTTCGCGGAGATTGAACCGGAGCACTGGTTCGAGCAGGGCCCCTTCCGCATATTTCCCTTCAAGACGGACCACGGCGCTTTTGCAAAGGGCTCAGTGGGGTTTATGGTTCAGGGTCGGGGCCGTTCCGGCGATGAGGTGAGGATTTTGTATACCTCTGATTTTGCGAATATTCCCAACATGCCTTCAGCGCTGGTGGGTTGTGATTACGTGATCATGCAGTCTTTCTGGTTGAATGAGCCGATTGAAAACCGCCCGAGCCATATGAGCTTTCAAAACGCCATCGAGTACATAAAACGTCTCAAGCCCATAAAAGAAACCTTTCTGGTTCATATGGGAGATGCGGACAGGGTACCTGGGGATCCGGCGAATCACATGGCCAAAAAATACGAACCCAAAGATCCGTTGAAGCCACTCCAAAAATGGCAGAAAACCGTGGACCGGATCCTTTCGGATCGTGATATTCCCCACAGGGTCATCGTGGCGTACGATAACCTGAGGGTTCAACTCTGATTTGGGCTATTTGTTCAGAGGTTGGACGCTGCGGTGCCGTTCGGTGTATTTTAACCCCTGAAAAAGGGGTTGAATTTTCTTTCCTGCCCAATGGTGCTGTGAGGACCATGACCCGGATAGACGCGCAATTCATCTCCCAAAGGAAAAATTTTTTCCATGACGCCTTGGATCAATTGCTGGTGGTTGCCGCCGGGAAAGTCTGTTCGTCCGATGGAACCGGCAAACAGGGTGTCCCCGGTGAAAACAGCGCCAGGCGCATGAAAGCAGACGCCTCCTGCGGAATGGCCCGGCGTGTGGATTACGGAGAGGGTGAATTTCCCCCACGAAATCTTCTGGCCTTCAAATAAATCCCCGTCCGGAGCAAACCCCAGAGCGCCCGCATCCGAAGGGTGTATCCATACGGGTGCTTTGGTGATTTCTTTCAATTCCCTTGCGCCACCCACGTGATCTACGTGGCCATGGGTGATGAGAATATGCCGAATGTTAAGCCCTAACCTGGAGATTTCCGTTACAATGCGAACGGCTTCATCTCCCGGGTCGATGACCAGACCCTCTTGGGTCTGATCGCAACCCAGAATGTAGCAGTTGGACTGGTAAGGGCCGACCGCGAGTTTTCTAAGCATTTTGACTTCCTTATTTTAATGAATTGTTTTACTTACAAGCACCGCACCGAACACACTCTCCCACCCTGCAAATATCCGATAACCTGCTTTCAAGTGCCAGGCGGTATTCGGTCTTAAGATGTTTTTTGGTAACGCCGTGATCAATAAAATCCCAGGGCAGAAGTTCATCCAGGTCTTTTTCCCGATAAACGAAAAAATCAGGGTTTATCTGAGAAAGCTGCATGGCCTTTTTCCAGTTGCCGTTCAGTTTATGAGCGTTTAGCAGCATGGTACCGACCCGTCTGTCTCCAAGGGAAAGCAACGCCTGAATGTAGGCCCATTTGGGAACGTCTGAATTGACCACAATGCCGCCATATTTAACAAGTTTTTTTTTCAAATGCTGCTGCTTTTTTTTTAGTGACCCGACCTCCTCCATTGCGTGCCACTGAAACGGGGTAAACGGTTTTGGAATAAAGCAATTGACGCTGAGTTTAATGCGACCGATTCTTCCCCTGTCTGACGATTCTTTGACCATTTGGTGCTTGATCTTTTTGACCAGTTCTATAATCTCATCAACCTCACGCGGAGTTTCGGTGGGAAGCCCCATGAGAAAATAAAGTCTGATGGAAAAATCGCTGACGTAAGCTATCATTCGGACCGCCTCAAGAATCTGCTCCTCCGTCAAATGCTTGTTAATGATGTTTCGGAGTCTCTGACTTCCAGCCTCCGGTGCAATGGCGATGCTTTTTTGCCCCGATTCTTTCAGATGTTCCAGGAATTTGCGAGTGACGTTTTCCGCTCTCAAGGATGAAACAGAAAACTTGCCGCCATTATGGCAGATCATGTCAATCACATCTTCTATTCCCGGCGCGTCTGATACCGCAGCGCTCACCAGGCCTACCTGGGAACACCGCTTAAGGGCTTCGTTGACACCATTACGAAGTTTGGATTCTTCGTAAACCCGTGGCGGTCGGTAAACATAGCCTGCCGCACAGAAACGGCATGCATGGCCGCAGCCTCTACCCACCTCCACAAGGACTTTACTGCCAAATTCCGTGTCCGGTGTGGTAATGCATGAAAGGGGCATCCCCGTATCCGTAAATCCCCCTTTGGGAGAATAGACTGAACGAACGTGCTCCGGCACATTTTTTTCCGACGGATGGCAATATGCCAGGGTTCCGTCGTCTTTGTATGCCACATCATAGAGTGATGGTGCGTAAAGACCCGGCACGCTTTTTGCCAAATGAACGAGCACTTCTCTTCGTTTGTCAGTATTGCTACCAAATTCCAGAAAGGCATCCACAAATAGATTCAGGTTCTCTTCTGCTTCACCCAACAGAAAGAAATCCACGAATGGCGCCAAAGGCTCCGGGTTTAAAAAAGACGCGACACCGCCTGCCATGACAAACGGGTCTTTTTCTGTTCTTTCCTCAGAAAGGAGTGGAATTTTCCCCATCTCTAACATTTTAAGGACATTGGGATAATCGTTTTCAAAGGAAATAGAGAATGCCGCCAAATCAAAGTTTGTAAGCGGCGTCTGTGATTCCACAGAAACGAGAGGCCCTTTGGACTTAAGGTATAAGGCCAGTTCCTGGCCTTCCGGCAGGAAAAAACGCTCCGCCACCACATCCGTTCGATCATTTAAAAGCCGGTAAACGATCTGAATCCCCAGATTTGACATGCCCAAACGATATTGGTTGGGGAATGCTAATGCAACGGGCAGCTTCCCCCCCCAATTTTTTCGAATGGCGCCCTCTTCTTTAGCCAGTTTGGAACGGTAAAGAGCGGTGATGTCATCAGACATAGGGTTTTCGAATCCTTTCAGTATCGACTTATTTGAATTGGCTAATCCGCCTTTACTCTTAAAAATGTTGGGTAATCCAAACTATCCTTGATGCGGAATTTATCAAAAAAACTCTTCTTCTTTTTCTTATCAAAGTCCTCTTTTAGTGAATTGTCGGGTTTTGATCCCATTCTGGCAAACGTCGGTGTATCCAGGCATACGCCATCTTTTTTTACGGTCCATTCCTCTTCAATGTCCTCAATGGTGACATCCCTCAAATTGACCACGTTCCCATAATCCTGAATGGATCTTTTCTGAACTTCGTTGTTCAAGGTTACAACGCGACCAGCGGCCTTTTTTTCCTCCGAACCATCTATTCCCGTGGCCACCACAGTGACCTGAATTTCATCACCCATGTTGTCGTCATACACGAGGCCCCAGAATACCTCTGCATCTTTGGCTTCTTCTTTGATGTAGCTGGAAGCTTCATCCACTTCTTCCATGGTCATGTCAGAAGGTCCGGTCAGGTTCATCAACAGGCCTTTTGCCCCTTCAATGGAAATATCCTCCAAAAGGGGGCTGTTAATCGCCTGTTGTGCGGCATCGACGGCCCGGTTTTCCCCGGAGGCCCGGCCCATGCCCATAATGGCGGTTCCATTTCTGGACATCACTTTTCTCACATCTGCAAAGTCAAGATTGATAAAGCCACTGCTCATGATCAAATCTGAAATGCCTTTAACGGCCTGAAGCAGAACATCATCCGCCTTGGCGATCAGATCTTTGAAAGAGGTGGTTTTTTCCCCAATGGTTTTAAGCCGTTCATTGGGGATGACAATAATGCTGTCGACTTCCTTTTTGAGTTCTTCAATTCCCTCTAACGCCTGCTTCATTCGTTTTTCACCTTCGAACTTGAACGGCTTGGTGACCACCGCCACGGTAAGCGCATTGTTTTCTTTGCTTTCCCGGGCCGCCACGGGGGAGGCGCCGGTACCGGTTCCGCCGCCCATTCCGGCTGTGATAAAAACCATGTCGGAACGATCCAGTGCTTCCCGGATTTCATGAAGACTTTCTTCCGCGGAATTTCTGCCGATTTCCGGATCAGCCCCCGCACCCAGACCCATGGTGATTTCAGGTCCCAACTGTATCTTTTTGGTGCAGGACGATCGATCCAGATCCTGGCAATCGGTGTTTGCTACGACAAATTCCACCCCTCTGAGATCAGAACTGATCATGTTGTTGATGGCATTTCCGCCAGCGCCGCCGATCCCCAGAACTTTAATCCTGGCATGATAGGCTCCCTTTTCCATTTCATCGACAAATTCAAATTTCATTGCTCCCTCCTTTTTTCCTGAAAGTTAAACAATATCCTTAAACCATCGTTTCATCCTGGCCATCACCAGATGAAAAATATTGGAATCCCGAATTCGAAACTTCTTTTTCTGTTTGTAAGTCTTAGCGCCGTACAGAACGAGACCCACGGCTGTGGCATACATGGGTTTGTTAATCAGGTCCACAAGGCCGTTGATTTCCTCAGGATAGCCCACACGGGCCGGGGCGCTGAAGATCTGTTCGGCCATTTCACTGATCCCCGGGAGTTCCGCGGATCCCCCGGTTACGACAACACCCGAGCTTGCGAGGTCATCATATCCCGAACGAACCAACTCCTGGTAAATGAGGGTGAAAATCTCTTCAACTCGCGGCTCAAGAATTTCTCCAAGAATTTGTCTGGAGAGAGTCCTTGGCTTTCGGCCCCCAACGCCCGGTACTTCAATGGTTTCATCCTTTCCGATCATGGATGAGAGAGCGGCCCCGTACCTGATTTTAATTTTTTCAGCTTCAAGCTTGGGTGTCCTGAGCCCTACTGCGATGTCGTAGGTCAGATTGTCTCCGCCCAGTGCCAGAACGGATGTGTGTTTGATGGCGCCTTTTGAAAACAGGGCCAAATCGGTGGTCCCACCCCCGAAATCGATCAACGCTACGCCCAGGTTACGTTCTTCTTTTGAAAGGACTGCTTCGCTGGATGCCAGGGATTCCAGTACAATGTCATAGACATCCAGTCCGGCCCTGTTGGCGCATTTGATGATGTTCTGCGCAGAGGTTACGGCACCGGTAACGATATGAACCTTGGCTTCCAAGCGAACACCGGACATGCCCAAGGGGTCCATGATGCCGTCCTGATCATCGACAATAAACTCTTGGACCAACGTGTGGATGACTTCACGGTCCATGGGAACGGCCACTGCGCTGGCTGTTTCAATGACCCGTTCAATGTCCTTTTTTGTCACCTCCTTTTCTTTTAACGCAATAACGCCGGGTTTATTAACCCCTTCGATGTGTCCGCCCGCGATACCGGCATAAACTGAACCGATTTCGCAGCCGGCCATGGTTTCAGCCTCTTCAATGGCGGCCTTGATGGAGTTCACGGTATTTTCAATATTGATGACCACCCCTTTTCTGAGACCGTCAGAAGGATGACTTCCCATTCCGATGATTTCAAGGCCGTCAGGGCGTACTTCCCCCACCACCGCACAAATTTTGGTTGTTCCGATATCCAGGCCTACAATTATGTCCATGCCCATAAAAAATTACCTCATCCCTCAAACCTGATTCTTTTTAAAAGAGACAATTGCGCCATCCACATGGTTCAGATCAATCTGGGTCACAAGGTTGATTTTTCCTGATTCGTTTAAGTGTTTCGTTATCAGTTTCAGCTCTTCCATGTTGCGCGCCGGGTTCCGATGGGAAATATTGATTGCCGCTTGAATATGATTGAAGAATAAAGAGATCCCGCCGTTTTGATTCAGATGGATTTCGGAGAGATTTTGCAGGGACCAAAGGTCTTCTTCCGCTCTCAGCACATTCAACACCTGAGCGGTTTGCTCCAGTGTCTTTTTTTGCTCGGGATCCTTTGAGGAAAGACCTGTCAAAATGGGAAAATCTATCTCCTCGGACGACATGACGGGTTTGAACAGCTCCCCCTGAATGTTCATGTAAAAAATTTGATCCAGCAAAACCAGCATTACCGGCTCCTGTTTTTCCACCTGTACGATTAGGGTGTCTGGAAATCTCCTTTGCACGGTGGCAGTCCTGACCCATGGGTGTTTTTCCATTTCCATTTTCAAAGATTCGAGTTTGAGGCCCAATAATCCCTGTTCAGAAGTCAGTCCACAGGTTTGAAGCAGTTCATTTCTAATGTCTTCGTCAACTCCGTGAATTTCCACATGCTCCAGCCTCATGTAGGGAGAGTTGAGCAGGTAGTTGTACAGCATGACAAAGGTCAGGCTGATCACAGTCAAAACAGACAAGAACAAAAAAACCTTCAGCATCCCTGAGCCGATGCTCTGCAAAAGGCCCGTAACAGGGATCCTCGAAGGTTTACGCCTGTTGCTGGGGACATTGCTTCGAACCCGTGTTTTTTTAGGATTCTTTTTCATCCAAAAATTGACCCTGTTGACTTATCTGATGCGTGTTGAAAGTCTGTTGTCTATTTCCCCAAAATCCTTATTTCCGGTTCCAGATCTATGCCCGTCATCCGGTTTACCTCGGCGCGTATCAGATCCATGAGAGAGAGAATATCCTTGGCCGTGGCGCCGCCGGTGTTGACAATCCAGTTGGCATGTTTTTCTGAAATCATGGCCCCTCCGATTTTCTTCCCCTTGAGTCCCGCCTTTTCAATAAGTTTGCCCGCCCCCATATTTGAAAACCGGGCGCTGGTGGGGTTCTTAAAAACAGATCCGGCACTGGGGTATTTAAGGGGTTGCGTCTCTCTTCTAGTTTTGAGAAATTCCCCAATTTTTTCAGACACCGCTTCAGGCCTGCCCGGGTTCAGGCAAAAACAGGTGTTTGTAATCACACGCCCTGTTTCCCCATGGAGGCGACGGTATGAGAACTTGAGCGCTGATCTCTTCATTTCAACTTGAGCGCCTTCCGTCGTGACGAAATGAAGGGTCGTGATCTTTTCATTGATCTCTTGTCCGAAAGCGCCGGCGTTCATGGCTACGGCTCCGCCGACCGTTCCGGGTATTCCGGCCAGAAATTCCAGGCCAGACAAACCTTGCTGACGGCACCAGTTCATCAAATCCGTGAGGTGAACACCTCCACCAGCCCATACCAGGGCGTTTTCAGCATCCTTTTTAATTTCCGCAAACGATCC
>JGI10211J34971_10001456_pt1 | contig 19539 bp, 22 predicted proteins | sample Etolagsediment_FD_34971 | JGI IMG/M metagenome (IMG submission 34971)
TATTTGGATTCATTGAGATCCCAACCCAATCCCATGGTTTATTGGGATTTTTTTCAATAATTTCCATTGTAATATTGGAATTCATTGAGATCCAATACCAATTCCATGGTTTATTTGGATATTTTTCAATAATTTCCATTGTAATATTTGGATTCCATGAGATCCCCTTCCAATCCCATTGTTTATTTGGATATTTCTCAATAAGATATAAAAGTAAATTATTTGGCAATAACATATTTATATTTGGTAAAAAGCAATATCACAAAATAAAAATCATTTTTATATTATATGATCGTTGAATATATAAAACTAACAATTATCGGCTTAGCAAGTGGACTCCTAGCAGGTGTCGTTGGCGGAGGCTCTGATGCTATCATCGTTCCAGCACTCGTTGGAATGGGTGTTATGTCCTCGTTCAAATCAGCAGTTGGTACCTCCTTAGCTACTTTATTACCACCAGTGGGGATCTTCGCTGTTTGGAATTATTGGAAAAAAGGTGACGTAAACATATGGTACGCTCTTTATTTAGCTATTATGTTTACAGTCGGCTCATACTTGATGAGTAAAATTGGAATTAAAATAAACAAGAATATTACAAGAAGAATTTATGCAATTTTCTTAATTGCACTCGGTATTTTCATCCTGTTTGATAAATCTACACCAAAAGGTTAATGATTTACACTTTGCTAAATGGTGCGGTTCTATTCATTATTTCTTTATTTTTTCTCCGGATATCTTTATTTAATCGACGAATGTATCTATTTTGTTCAGAAATAGCTTCATTTAATTCTTCAACAGCAGATAATTCGCTGGGAGTTTCAGCATAATTAGCATCAATATATGGATTATAATCTGGTTTCAAATAATATTCACCGTTATTGTCTTTACAATATTGACATTGAAAATCAAAGGCACAACATTGTGGATTTGAACCCATATGATTACGGCAATGAGCTTGGTAATTACAAGTTCCTCTGATACAACCATTTGGACAACTCTTCATACCAGATCCACTTCCCACTTTTACGCTGGTTGGGAGGTTACGATAGTCATTATCGACTTTGTAATCAACATATTCATGTAATAAAAAGATACCAACTCCCATTACTACTATAACGATTAAAGTAATTATTAATGGTAAATAGTGATTCATTATACTTTATATAGCGAAAAAAATAACCAAAAAATGTAAAAAAAATGACACAAATTACTTCTGAATATGAAAAATATAATTTATGGTATGTCTAAATTTGACATATCTGTTTTTTGTGAAGAATACGTTGAAGATGCATTTCCTGAATTGTTGGCAAATGTACCCCAAGCAAAACAAGTTGCAGAGGATATCCGAAAATTGCATCCCAAGTACGGCGAAGACTTCGTAATGCGAGAAACCTTTGAACATTTTGGATTGCGAGAGTGTAAGGAACACTTTACACTTTTTGCACCAGATCCGGAGATCAACAAAGATTTCTTCATTTCACGTTGTCCTCAATGTATCGTTGACTACACTACTGACTAATAGAGAAATTAAGGTTTTTTTATTTTTATAATCGATATTAACTCATCAACACTAAAAGGTTTTATTAAAAAATGTTTTATACCTTTTTCATGTACATCTTTGCTTGTATTTGTACAGTAATATATCCATCTTCAATTGAGTTGTCTTTATTATTCTCATTATTCTTAAATTTCATATTTTGAAACTGATCCAAAATTTCAACATACTTTTTATTTAATTCTGTGATACTTTTACCTAAAGATTTCATCATTATATAAATACGTTTTTCATTACTCATCCTTTTAATATGTCTGTTATTTTCTTTTTACATCATTAATAATCTATCAAATTACCTTTTGACGCTTTGTTTCTAATTAAACATTCTGTATTTTTAAGGACATCTTTCTTAGTCCTTTCGTTCTCATTATAATTTTTAAAAGTATAATAATTACTACTTTTATGTTCATTATTCATTTTTGTTTTAACCAACTCCATACTTTGTCTATGTATATCTTTTACTGCTTGACCAACATCATGTATAACCCATTTTTCTCCAGCAAACATATATAATTTTTTATTATGTTCCGTTTTTATTTTAATATTATGATTTTCTGGGTGATTTTTATTAAAATGAATATCTTTTATTATCCTAACAGCTGCTTCATAAGGCAGTTCTAAATATTTATTAATGCTCTCCTTTGTTATATAATCTGTATTTTCTTTACCATATGCATTTAATTGTATAACATTATTTGTTATGTTTCCATTATTAATATAAGTATTATAAACAGATCCAGTCTTTGAAGACATATCATTTATTTTCTCTTCCAATCTTTCACAAGTCTTTTTAATTTCATTTAATTCATTCGGTTTAACTTGTTCATTTCTACCAAATGATTCATAATAATCAATTATTTTAAATAATCTCTCTTGACTTTTATCCTTCATCTTAGATCCCAAATTATATTTTGCAAAAACATGTTCTATTGGGATATCATTCAATATTGCTCTACACTTTCTTTTAACAGCATTCAAATGCCTCAAAAAATTTGGCTGTCTATCAGATTCATATCCACATCTGTCACACACAAATCTCATATACTATATTACTTTATTAATTTTTTTTAAACATTTTAACAAAAATTCATGACTCACTTAATTTTTAAATTTATTTACCAAGAAAAATATAATAATTTTATATTTATTACCATAAAATATTGTATACATTTTATCGTAAAATTATTATTTTACATTTTTAAGACACGACTCACTTAATTTTGATTTTTGATCACCAAGAAAATAAACATTTTATTTTTTATTTTATCATTTATTATTCATAAAATATAACAAAAACATTAAAAATATCATAAAATATTTTCGACTCACTTAATTTGTAAATTTTTAATTTTTAATTTTTCATAATAAAATTATAACACTATTTTATGGTTATTTACATTTAAAATCAAAATTTAAATTAACCTTATTTAAATTTTATAGTTCGAAAAATATAAAAAACGAATATTAAATAATATTTAATGTACAACTTATGTATATACTATAAAATAATGTATAAAACTTATGGACCATATTAAGTGAGTCGATTAAGTGAGTCGGTACAGATCTGGCGCGTCAGAAATTTTCAAATTTTAAAAGTTTTTTTGAAAAGTTGAAAAATATTTTTTTATTTTCGTCTTTTTTTTAAAAAACTTTCAAAACTAGCATTTTTCAAATTTTAAAAATTTACATTTTACCTTTTATTTTTCAGAAAACAACAAATAACGGTAAAATCCAGTCGTTTTTATCTTATAAAAATTACCAAGAGAAAAATCAACAACAAAACTCAGAAAAGTTATTTTTCAAAATTTGAAAAAAGAGTGAAATCGGATACGATATTGAATTGAAACATGTCTTTTTCCACCATATCGTATCCGATATTTTGACAATTTTACGTTATTGGATTTTCGAGCCAAAAATCGCGTCGAAAGATGTCTAACGTTATGGTGTGTTTGGTCACGGTATACGTTATGGTGTTTTTGTAATCTAATAGCGTACACGGTTTTGATGTTTTGTTTAAACGGTATTGGATTTGGATACAAAAAATAGTGTCTTTTTTCACTATATCGTATCCGGTATTTTGACCATTTAACGTTATTGGATTTTTGAGACAAAAATCGCGTCGAAACATGTCCAACGTTATGGGGTGTTTCGTCACGGTATACGTTATGGTGTTTTTAAAATCTACTGACGTACACGGTTTTGATGTTTTGTTTAAACGGTATTAGATTTGGGTGGTGAAAATAGTGTCTTTTTTCACTATACCGTATCCGGTATTTTTGTCTTTTTAACGTTATTGGATTTTTAGGTCAAAAAATGCGTCGAAAGATGCCCGACGTTATAGTGTGTTTCGTCATTTGATTATTAGAGACGGTATTGGATTTTGAAAGTCGAAAAACTGTCTTTTACCACCATATCGTATACTGTTTCGAATACATTTTTTGACGTATATGGTATGAATATTCTAATTTGTCGACGTTATAAGATTTTTCCGCGAAAAATAGTGTCTTTTTACACCATAGCGTTGACAGTCTTTTGTCATTAAAGCTATATTAAAAATTCGGTTTTTGAGTAGATATAGTTTGAGATGATGTGTCTTTTGAGACCTGTACCAAGTTTATTTAAAATAAAACAACATAAACGTAGTATTTGTTTATGTTGTTTTCTTGTTATTTTTCTATTGTTAGAAAAAAAATTTCTGGATAACAATCTACAATTTAATTTATGTATATTATCTTCTACAAAATCTAGCGTTATAGAATGATTTCTTGATAATTCATCATAATCAAAACCATCATATCCAAGTTTTGCAATAATTTTTTTTAAATAATCATAATCGAATTTCATTTTTCTCGATACTCCGACCAAACGAAATTCAAACAATTTTATATTTTCAAAAATAAATTTTGTAGTTAGAGTATCGTTTGAAGCTATTCCATCAAAACTCCATGGATAATCACTTATATATTTTTCAATAATATTAATCGGAACTTTTGCGGAAATATAATTCCAATCCCAGTCACGGTTTGGATATTTTTGTATAAGATATAAGTACGGATTTTTTGGTAACATAATTAAATATTGTCAAGATAGATATTATAATAATATAAAATCATTTTTTTTTTATTGGTTACAAAAAATCAGTTATTATTACCCGTTGAACGTCATTATTAATTTTTTTCATTTTTTGTAAATAAAAAAGGTTTTTACATCTTTCTTGTTTTTCAACCAATTTATTATGATATATAAATTCATTTAATGGTAACATTTCAAAACATATATTATCAATATTTTTCTCAATATATTCCATTGTAATATTGGGATTACATGAGATTCCTCTCCAATCCCATGGTTTATTTGGATATTTTTCAATAATTTCCATTGTAATATTGGGATTACATGAGATTCCTCCCCAATCCCATGGTTTATTTGGATATTTCTCAATAATTTCCATTGTAATATTAGGATTCCATGAGATCCCCTTCCAATTCCATGATTTATTGGGATTTTTTTCAATAAATTCCATTGTAATATTTGGATTCCTTGAGATTCCCTACCAATTCCATGGTTTATTAGGATATTTTTCAATAATTTCCATTGTAATATTTGGATTCTTTGTGATATCATACCAATACCATAGTTTATTTGGATATTTTGTAATTAAATATTCCAACAAATTGTTAGGTGTCATAATAAAAAAACATAATAAACAATTATTATAAAATAAAAATCAATTTTAAATTAATTTCAATATATCATCTCCATATTTTTCCATAATTTTTTTACCAATACCCTTTATACTTTGTAACTGGGATTTTGTTCTCGGTATTTTAGCAATAATACCATCAACAACACTATTCTTTAATACACAATATTGTGGTAAATTCATCTCCGTTGCCTTGTTTTTTCTCCATTCTAAAATTCTACTCTTTATTGTAGAGGTATTATCTGTATTTATAGATTTTAACTCATTTTTAGATTTCTGAAAATCAAAGTTTATCCCCAAAACTTTATTCATCATAATCCGAAATTTAACAATACTTACGAACTTCTCCAGAATCAAAATTGAACGTCTAATCCAATCTTTATTCTTCAGATACCAATCATTACCCTTTGTATTTAAGCGGTAATAAGACCCCCAACCAGTTTGGTTATCATGTTCATTAATGAAACCCTCTTCTTTCACTTTAGTTATTTTTTCTTTGACATAATTCTCTTTACAATGAGCCATTTTTCCATAAGTTTCCAACATTCTCATTTTAGGTGTTATTTTCTTACTTCGACTTCCTTTTAAAATCAAAGATAAATTCTTCATCCCAATACCTTGATTCAAATTAATCATTGTATCTAAAATCATGAAATTACAAATAATTGTATTCTTATCCTCTTTTACCATCTTTCTCAATTCATTAACTTTCATCATCTGACAATTATCACACTTAGAACAAACTCCAACATCATCACCGAAATATTCACAAATAAATTGCATCCGACATTGATAACTCTTAATGAACATCTCCAAATCATCTAGTTTCGCACGTTCCACCTTTTTGATGTCCTCATCAGCATCAGATTCTTTGATATGCCACCTGTTAATAGAGAAGTCACGTTTTGACCAAAATACATAACAATCTACCATCCCTCCATTACGTCCTCCACGACCAATCTCTTGATAATAAGATTCAATATTTTTAGAAATTCCATAATGAATAATCATATGAATATTACGATCATCAATACCCATACCAAATGCGATTGTTGCAACAATTACCCTTAATTCGCAATTTCTATACTTGGTTTGAACTTCTGTTCTCTTTTCTGTATCCAAACCAGCATGATAATATGCACACTTTATTCTATGTTTCATTCTCAACTGGTTTGAAATTGTTTCTGTATCTTTTCTTGATTTACAATATATAATGGCCTTTGATTCTTCAGCAAGGTCTGTTAGGAAATTCTTCATTTTGTTTATATCTGTTGTTACATTTCTGGATTTATCATAGATTTTGATTTTTAGGTTATCTTTATAAAGGCTTTCCTTAACTAATACATGATTTTTAAAGTTGAGTTTCTTCGCAATTTCATCTACCATTATCGGAGTAGCAGTAGCAGTTAATGCCAACACAAATACAGATCTTCCATATTTATTCACCCACTCTTTAATAACAAACAAATTATTGTAATCTTTTCGGAAATCTGACCATGTACTCACACAATGACACTCATCAATTGCAACCATTGACACCCTATTATATTCAAGTAATGACCTAATATAAAACCCATTAGTTAAAAAGGATTCAGGAGAGAAATACATAATATGTGATATTTCACCTTTCAAAGTTTTACTGTACTTTGTTTGACCTTCCAAACCATGGAATGGTCGGTGATTGCTATTAAAGATTAAAGTACTGATATTCTTTTTCCTGAGTCCCTCTGCTTGATCCTCCATAAGCGAGATCAATGGCGAGATTACAATAACATTTTTCTGTTTCATCAAATGTGGAACAATATAACAAAGACTCTTACCATAACCTGTGGGAAGAATACCAATTGTGTCTGGTTTGTCTTTTCTCAGAAACAAATTGATGATCTCTTTCTGTTTCGGTTTGAGCTTTTTGATTCCCAACTTTTTTAGTATCTCTATAACACTGATTTTCTTAACCATTATAGTATACTAATCGGTTTGTTATTAAATCTTTTAAGATTCTAGAAATCATTTTTTATTTTTCTTTATAAAAAATTAAAAAATGAATTTATTATAACAATATTTATTATAATAATGCAAACAACAATAATGGATTATATCAATACTAAACAAGATGGCGGAAAACCACCTCCAAAGAAAAAGATTAAGATTATTAAAAGTAAAAAAAAGAAAGTGGCACCTAAGAAACAAAGAGTTATTAAAAGTGCTGTTAAAAACATGAAAGGTCCGAAAGATTCAAGAAAACTTGTTCATGTTTTTACAGATGGAAGTTGTTACAATAACTCCAGAAAAAGTAAAACAAGTGCCGGAGGTATTGGCGTTTTTTGGGGAGATAATGATTACAGAAACTTGACCGAACCTTTTTATGTCAAACCAATTACAAACAATAGAGCAGAAATCTTTGCTGTGATTAAAGCCATTGAGATTTTCTCTATCAGTTATGACCAGAAATGCTCAAAACAAACCCTACAGATTAATTCAGACAGTCAATATCTTATCAATACAATGACCAAATGGTACAAAAATTGGAAACGCCGTGGATGGAAAAAAGCAGATGGTAAAGAACCCCTCAATTTGGATCTTCTTTGTCATCTCGATAACCTTATTGAAAAACACAAAAATTGTTTCAATATTGTTTACAATCACGTTCGCGCACACAGATCAGAACCAAAAGATAAAAGTTCCATAAAATATTTTGAATGGTATGGTAATAATCAAGCTGATCTATTAGCAAACCAAGGAAGTAAGAAATATTTGAGCAAAGATTATTGCTCAAAGTGATTAAAACATTTAATATGTTTGTTACCTTCACCACATAAATACATGCCTCTAATTTCAATATTAGGATATTTTCTTATTTTGGAGAGATCTTTGGGGAGATTTGAGCCATATACTCGACCAATTGTAATATGCGCCATTAAATCGGAATTGTATTTACAAACATCATATTCCATTAATCTTTTTCTCAAATTAACATTCCAATCATTAAACTTTTTATTCTTTTTATAAAGTGCAATAAGTAACTTCCTTTTCTCAGGCTTACAATTAAGAGGAAGATATTCATATCTGTCAAACTCCAAAGTGATATTCATCTCTTTCAAGTTTTCATTCTCTTCTGCAATAATCTCATTTACTTTTTTCAAATCAGATACTTGTTTTCCTCGCAAAAGCTTACCCATAAAAACACTTGTCATATGTATTCTTTTGAAATACATAACACTTATATCAAATTTTTTACCCAACCATTTATTAATTGTATTCATTTTAATTCTTTGATAAACATCAAAAAGGAAAGATAACCATGTGTTTCCCATTTTATCTTATATAATGAAAACTTCTTTAAATCTCATCCAAAAACGGTTGAATAAGGCTCAATATACATCATATTTATATAATAATCAGTTTCAGCTTTTTTATTTCGAAATGAAGGGAAATAACGGGAGGCTGAAAATATTCCTTCAATAACTTCTCGTTTTCCAATTGATAACTTATTTTTTTTTATAAATTTGATTAGGAAAGATAATAACTTTTTATTTTGTAAGTAAATACAAGATCCTATTATAATACTAAACATATATTCACTTCTAAAATTAGGATAATCTAAATTTTGAAGGTACAATTCAAGACCTTTAATGTCACTATTTAAAATAAGGTTATGGGAATTGATCATTCATATTACTATTTTTATTATGATATATGTTTTTAAACCTGGTATATTATTTTTATTTTTTAAAAAAATGTGGTTCTTTTCGAAAAAAATAAAAATATGACTTATTATTAGTGTATATTAGATAATGAAAAATCAATTATTTAGAGTATTACCTTCAAGAGAATTTGTTAAAAATTACCTACAACTTTTTATTCCCAAGGGCTTCGACACATATTATCAGTTTTATCGACAAGATGTTGTGGATAAAAAAGTTGCACAAAAGATGAAAAGATCATACTTTAAAAATAATTTTAGGAAATATTATTTACCGTGCAAATATAACAAATATTTTCCAACAATTGATGAGAAAAAAGCTATAACAATATTGCGACAACTTCTCAAAATATATGGATACAACATTCTCTCTAGAGAGAAATATGAAAGAGGCAATAAATATTTAGTATATAAACTTATAAAAACCCATGAACCAGTCAAAACTAAAAATGGAGTAGGAACTAATATAGTGTACTTCGACTAAAAATATCTATATTATATCAATGAACGTATTTAACTCCTCGTTACAAAAACACCCAGGAATACAAATTAAATATAGTCTAGATAATATTATTAATCCTTCAAAGAACACCATAGGAAATAATAATACAAGACTTAACAATACAAGAAATAATAATAAAAACAATTTAAATATGAATACAATGAATACAATGAATACAATGAATACAATGAATACAATGAATACAATGAATACAATGAATACAATGAACACAGTAAATAATAGAAATAATAGAAATAATAGAAACAATAGAAATAATAGAAACACAGTAAATAATAGAAACAATAGAAATACAGTAAACAATAGAAATACAGTTAACAATAGAAACACAGTAAATAATGGAAACACAGTAAATAATGGAAATAATGGGAATACAGTTAACAATAGAAACACAGTAAATAATGGAAATAATGGGAATACAGTTAACAATAGAAATAATAGAAATAATAGGAATACAGTTAACAATAGAAATAATAGAAATAATAGAAATAATGGAAATAATAGAAATAATGGAAATAATGGAAATAATGGAAATAATGGAAATAATGGAAATAATGGAAATAATGGAAATAATGGAAATAATGGAAATAATGAAAATAATGAAAATAATGAAAATAATGGAAATAATGGAAATAATGGAAATAATGGAAATAATGGAAATAATGAAAATAATGGAAATAATGGAAATAATGGAAATATAGTAGTAAACAATAGAAATAATGGAAATACAGTAGTAAACAATAGAAATAATGGAAAAACTAAAAATAATAGAAATAATGTGAACAACAAGAATAATACTGTTTACAATAAGACTAAAAATCATTTCTTTGTTGGATATAAATTGGATAGTAATACTTCAAATCAATTAAAAGGAATCCAGAATGCGTTCTTGAAGAAGTATAAGATTAATAATGTAAAAAAAGTTAGAACTTTTCATGTAAGATTTGTTTATTTAGGATATATTGATGATGAAACAGCAACTGAGTTTTATGAGTATATGATGCCTTTGGTGAATGCTGTTATTAATAAGTTCAAACCACTTCAGTGTGAATTAGCAAATTTAGCATTCCAAGGAAAAAATTCGGTTTATAACAAAATTGTTTTACAGTTTAATAACAAATTCTTAGGACTTATTAAACAATATTTAAGAAAATATGGAACAAATAATGTGTTCGGTGATAGTATGAACATTGATAGAATTTCTGATTTACATGTTAATTTAATTACATTCAATAAGTCTGATAATAAGAAGAATCTCAATGATATTAAAAATGGATCTAAACAATTCAAAGTTTATGCAAACAGTTTTAAAATCGATTCTGTTCAGTTACTCAAAGGTGAAACTACTATTTTGAGATCAGGTCAACCATCAAAGGATGATGAAATGTTTATAGATGCTTTTCAAAAATACACTAGAAATTTCAAAGGTCAACTTTAAGAACTCATTTCTGCTTGAAGTTTGTCGTTTGCGCTGTCATATTCATCATAGATATATTGTATTCTTTCGCTATTAGTAGTTAATTGTTCCTGTAATGAATTATATTCACTTGCAAGAGCATCATATTTAGAATTTAAGTTAGTAATTAATACACTTAAATTAGACGAAGATTCATCACAACAAAGTTTGTTAGTGTTTTGTTCACCAACGTTTGATTCTCCTTTATCTTTATCAAAACCAGAAGATATAGATGTAGAAGTTGTTAAATGTTCTAGTTGATCTAGTTGTTCTTGTTGATCTTTATATTTAGGTAAAAGAACATAAATAACAACAAGAATAATTAATAATCCAAAAAATATATATAACATTTTCTATATATAATGTTACAAATCTTTTTTTCTTAATATCGTAAAATACTCATAATTGTGCGACCTTTTTTAATATCTTTTCCACATACAATATCTATTTTTGTAATTAAACCATCAACATTAGATTTAATAATAAATTTATTTTTCGAAACTTTTTCTCCATTTTCGTCATAGTTATAACTTACTATTTTACAAAGTTTATCTCCAATTTTTACGACATTATTTAATCCAACATAAATCTCATCAATATAGCAAGTTTCTGGAGACATAACATCATAAATATCAATAAAACTTTTACTATCATTGGTTACATACATATCTTTCTCCTTATTATAAATCTCTATTGCTTTTTGTTTATGATGAATAAAATTTTTTTGATTCATTGTGAAAAAATTACGATAATCAGAAATATCAAACTTATATGATCTAATATCAATATAATATTTTCCTAAGTTATTGTGATTAAGAATAGAATAAAATGCACTGTTTGTTATTAATTCAAAAGTAACAATATCAAATCTTCTTAGAATAAATGATTTATCCTTCTTATTAAAAACTGGGATTGTTTTCCCAATAATGGTTATTGCCTCATTAGTTATTGGCCTTTCATAATGAACATTTGTAAAAAACTTACCTATACTTATTGTTCCATTTTCAACAGTTTTATTTATATTTCTTTGGATAAGAAATAGTCTGTTTCTTGGGTCATATGGAATTAATGAAAAGGAGTTTGGATTGATTGAGTTAATATCAACTATAATGAATCGCATCTTTTCGATAAATTGTTTAATATCTGATTTTTTCTCAATATTATTTATTCGTAATAATGAGTTGACATATTTCTCTTCTGAAAAATATTTTTTATCTAAAATAATTGGAAGTTTTATTTTTCTAGTTTGGATCTCTTTTTTAATTCCAATTTCTTTCTCAATTTTGTAAATATTAAGTGCCAATTTTTCTCTATCAACACCTTCACAATTTATAATATAAGAATTCAATCCGAATATTACAGATTTTTTGTCGATATTTTTGATTTTGCGATTAATGACATATTCTTCAATTATTTTTTGTCTAAAGGAATATTCAATAAATAAGTTATCTTTAATTGAACTACTTTTTATTTTGGAATAATCAACTAACAGATGATTATCTCCCATTAATCTTATTTCAACAGTTATTAAATTATTCTTGTCTAAATATGATAACAATAATAATTTTGTTTCAGATATGTCATCTAATCTTGATTTTTTTTCAACAAAAGCAGTTTTGAAACCAATTATATTTTCAATTACTTTTGTTTGATGCCATGTAAAACTTAAACTACATTTCAAAAATCCGATTACTGATATATTTTTTAAATAATTCAATTTCCAAAGTTCAGATGAAATAATATTAAAGATTGACAGCCCATCATAATAATCATAATTACTACTTGTTACAATAAATAATCCTTGTTTATTCAAAACAACAGTTCCTTTTGAATATCTATATTTTTTATCTTTTATTTGTACTGAATATTTTTCATAAAGTTTATTTATATATTTCGAACCTTTGATACCTTTACATGTTAATTTAACTTTTTTCGTTTTGTCATTTATTTTTTCAACATTCCATTTGTTTGAATAAATAAAGTTAATAACCTTTTTATTAAACTTATCTGTAAAAGATGATTCAATAACTTTAAGACCATAATTATTACCAATTTTTGGAATCAAAATATTAGCCTGCTTTGGATTAATAATAATTGATTGTGAAGGTTTATTAAAAAGTATTTTCCTTGATTTTATAATACAGGATCTCATTGAAAAAATCTTATTTCCTCCAACCAAAAATCCATTTGAAACCGCGATATAATTTAAATTAGCTGAATCTATATCAGTCTTTTTAATCACAAGAGAAGATCCAGATGATACTTCAACAACATTATATGTTTTATCCATTTTACCCTCCAACCATACCTCTGTATTAGCCGTTGAACCAGTAACACAAACATATGTTTTATTCATAAAAACTAATTCAATATCACTATTTTTAATTTGTAATAATTGACAATCTCTATTTGGATTATTACCAACCATAAAATTAGCAATTCTCGAATTATATTTATCAAGAATAAAATGATCTGAACAAGTACAAACAGAAACATTATCAATAAAATCACATTTAACAATATTCATAATATTTATTTGATCAACATTATATAAATTTCTTATATATGTTTTATTTCCATCAATAAAACCAATATCAGAATAACAAATTTCCTTAAATAAAATATTTGTTGTTGATTTTAACAATAACAATATATCCTCTTTTATTTTTTCCTCCCTTTTCTTCTTAATATGTAATTTTTTTGTATAATATAACTTTTTTTTCCCACTGTTTGCTCTATAAAAAGGCATAAAATCATTATAATTAAAAATAATTTCGTTCATCAAAATCAATCCACTCTTAATTTTAGGTTTTATCTCCGAATAATCTCCAAATTTAATTTCATATAAATCAATACCAAAAATCTTAATAAATAATTCTCTTTTATTAAATAATTTATCAATAGATTGTATCGAATAAAAATATGTATTTTTTGATTGGCAATCAATAATAAATTCAATACAACCGAATTTTAATTTAAAATATTCAACTATATTTTTCAAATCCTCTTTAACAACATTATCAACAAATGGATAAGACTCCATAATAATATCTTCCCCTAAAAATGAATATAAAACTTTATAACAATCTAATATTTGATCACCTAAAAAAAAAACCTTAATTTTAACAAACTTTTCTGGAATATATTGTAAATAAACAGCTTGATCATCTCCGTCAAAGAAATCAATAAAATTTGTAAGATAATCTTTATATTTAATGATTTCATTAGCATCCTTCAATTTATGTAAAATTGTTTTGCCTTTGTTTGTTCTTAATAAAATTGGATATTTCATATCGAGTGATTCAATAACAAGATTGCTGTAGTTTGTGTGTTGTTTGCTCTTTTTAAGAATTGGGATTTTTAGATTATAACGAATTATTTTGTCGATACGATCCCCTAAGAAATCAATTCGATCGTTTAAAATATTGATACCTATTCTTTTACATTTTTGATAAAAATTATTATCAAAAACATTTATAAAATCGTATGTTATGTAAAGTGTGTCAATGTTGTTTTCCTTCATATTCATTATAAACGATTCATTGTTATTTTTCTCTGAATAAATTTCATATTTATTTTTCAAAAATAATTTTAATTCTTTGGAAGAACCATAAATATATATATTCTTTGTCATGATTTTTATAGGAGTAATTTTTTAAATCTTTAATCTAGAATATCAACAAGTGATTTTTCCAAATTTTTTTTAACAATAGTTTGAACTTTTGATTTGAACATGAAAGGTTTGAGAAGTTTTATGATTGTTGTTAAAAATGATTTTTCTTTCAAAATGTAAATTTTATGTACAATGAATTCGAGTAAGTCGCGATTATCTTTGAAGTATTTAAGTTCATTTCGAACTATTTTTATTAATTTATTTTTGAGTGTATTAATATCAATTATAATGTATATTTTTCGTTCAAAATCTTTGTAAGTATCGTTGTATAGTTGTAAAAGGTCTGTTCTATAATTTATGTAGTCATCGTCATATTTGGTGGTGATCATTTTCACGTATAATATAATTTTGTCATTTTCGTTGTAAAGTTCAAAAATATTGTACAGATTGTTGTTAATAAGTTTTAACATGTATAATAATGTAATTATTAAAAAGCATGATATAAAACTAGGATAATTTAAAAAAATATTTTTATTTATTATAAAAATAGAATGTTGGAAATAAGTAATATTTTAATTATTGTGAACACAGATAGTGGGAAAAAGAATTCCTTAAAAATATGGAATAATCTAAAATTAACAAAAAATATCAATTCATTGTACAATTGTGAATTGATATTGACATCAAGTTATGAAGAGATGTATTCATACTTCATGAAAAATAAAGAGGAAATAAATAATAAACATTACAAATTCATTATGTTTATATCTGGAGATGGTACTATTTATAGATATATAAATATGGATTTGTCCTTATCTTCGTTGGAGAATGTTCCTATATTTCATTATCCAGCTGGTTCAGGAAATGGATTTTATAGATCTATTACAAATGAGATGAGTTTGAAAAACATTGATGATTATGTTGATTGTATAATTAGGGATAATCATAATATAAAGAAAATGGATCTAATGAATATTCTTATGTCAAGTGGTGATAACCCGAGGGATTCCGTTAAAGCTTTTCTGAGTGTTACATGGGGTATGATTGCTGATGTTGATATAGAAACTGAAGATTATAGATGGATGGGTTATTTCCGGTTTGTTTATGGAGTTATTATGAGTATAATTAAAAAACGTGGTTATTATGGTACATTAAAATATAAAGCAGAAGATGGTGAAGATAAAGTGATTGAAGGTAATTTTATTTTATTTTTAGCAAATAATTTGAGTCACATTACACACAACAGTAATGCTTCTCCTCATTCTAAATCAGATGATGGTTATATTTTCATCTCTTATATATTGGCACCAGTTTCAAGATGTGAGTTGTTGAAAATCATGTTGAATTTTGATAATGGAACATATATAAATCATTCTAAAGTTAAATATGTTAAAACTAAGGGGTTTTCATTGGAGAAGAGTGATGGAAAAATTGTTATTGATGGGGAACTTATTGATAATTCTATTAACAAGATAGATGTTGAAATTGAAAGTAAATCTTTAAGATTCGTTTCAAATTGATTTGAATAAATGAATAAAAAAATCTATATTATTTTTATATTATGGATTGGTTGAGTAATGATATGGGTTTTTTGGTTGTAATGTTAGTTTTGTTTATATTTAGTTTTTTCACGATTAGAAAAACTATGCCAAAAACATTTTTTGATATTCAAGACATGTTAACATCACATACATTTTGGGTTCATTTTGGTATTGTAGTGGTTGTGTCAATAGCTGTTTATATTAAATTAAAGATTTATGAGAAAAAAGATGACACAGATAATGAAAATTATAAAAGATTAAAGAATGCATTGAAATCTGCGATTGTTGCACTTTTCATTGCGTTTTTTGCAAAATTTGATTTAATATTTGTTCCATTCTACTTCATTTTCATTGCTGTATACTTCATTGATGCGGACTAAATCTTAATAATTCTTCCAGATTTGTTTTCAAAGTCTTTATTATGTGAAATAAATATTCCAATTTTATTGTTCTTCTTTAAAAAGTTCAATATATATGAGTGAATCTTTTTAGCAGTTGGTAAATCAACAGCAGATAAAGATTCATCAAAAATATATACTGACTTCTTTGTATTGTAAAGTGTGCGGGCTATTAAAACTCTTTGTTTTTGTCCATGTGAACATTTTTGTCCGTTCATATTAAGATCTGGAAGTTTCAACATTTTAGCCAACATCATTAATCTTTTCTTATCATATTTCTCATCCAAAATAATATTACTCTTTAAAGATGCATTAAACAAAATAATAGCTTGAGGAACAACAGATATTTGTTGACGTAATGTTTCCAATTCAATATCCTTAATATTAATTCCATTTATTAAAATTTCTCCACTACCACCTTGTGTTGAATCAATATCATATAATCTACACAAAAGGTTAATAATTGTACTTTTACCTTTTCCTGAGTCAGCACTTAATGAAATTATATCACCTTTATTGATTACAAAATTCATGTTATGTAATGTTGGTCTGTCACCAAAGCTGTAAGTTACATTTTTGAACTCTATTGTTTTAATTGTTTTGATTCGTTTGTGGAGTGAGTTTTTTGGTTGTAATATCCAAACTGGGCAAATCTTTTCTATATTTTTAACATTTTGATATTTATCAACTAGTACTCCACTTAAGTTCTCGATATATTTTGAAATATTGAATATCTGAAGAATGAGGAAAACTCTGGTTGCAATTGGCATATTTTTCAATTTGATAATGATGTATAAATTGACGATAACAGTTAAAATAAATATAATAGATGGACCTTTATAAATATAGAAATCCATATTTTTGAATTCCATAAGAGCTTTTGATTTTGCGTCAAATGATCTCTTAACTTCATAATTAATAATTTGTTCAAGAGAGTTGTATTTGATATTCCAGATATTAAGCATGACATTTTGGAATGTTTTTTCGAATCTGTTTAGTTTTCTCAAATAAATATTCCATTTTTCGTCAAGCCATCTCACTGCAAAATTAAGATAGATAATAATAGCTATTATACTAACTATGATAAGAACACTTATTATTGGTGAATAATAAAGGAAAATAAAAATAGAAATTATAATCATAATTGCGCGCCATACAAATGAGAAGTAGAATGTTTCTGTGAAATATCTAATATGTGTGATTGAATCCGCAACTGATGTTAAAACTTGTGTATTATATTTTTTAACTTCTTTGAAATCTGCTGAGAAGAAAGTGTTCAAAAAGTAATCAAAAAATGTTTCACTGTAGTCATAAACTTGTTTATTGACATAAATATCCAAATAGTAGTTTGTTATGAAACCAGAAATAATAATTGCTATGTAAAAAAAAAGGTATTTAGGTTGTTGAAGATCAACAATTTTACCAGTCAAATAACTTTTGGCAATTTGTGTACCAGCAAAGTAAAGTGAAAAAGTAAAAATGAGAATCAACTTGCTTTTGTCAGTGAATAGCTTTTTCAGCACATCATTAAAGCATATCATATAAAATACTGTAGATTAAAAAATAAAATTAAATCTTCAGGAATGTAAATATAAAAAAAATAACCCATAATAATATATTAAAATGAGTAAATTAAAAGTTCATTTAATATTGCCAGGTGGAGGAGTCCGTGGTTCTTTCCAAGGTGGATTCATATATATTTTAACAAAGTTTTTCTCCGAATGCTTCGATTTTGTCCAGATAGATAGTGCGTCAGCTGGTGCATTGAATGGGACAGGATTATGTTTGGAGATGTATGATGATTTGAAAAAGTTTTGGTTAAATTTTAATTCAATTAATGATATATTTACTCCGTATTCATCTATACCATTAATTGGAACATTAGTCAATGCTTATTCAAGTTATTACAGAATGGGTTTGAATACTAATGAGAAATTGGAAAAGATAATTCATGATTTTTTTGCAAAATGTAGTGAAAATCATTTGGGTAAGATTAATGTTGTGGTAACTGATTTGACGTCATCAAGGTATAAATATGTTAATGGTACAGATAAGAATTTCAAGGAGTATTTGAAAGCTTCTGCATCTCCTTGGATTCTTACTCAACCAACACTTATTGATGGGATTCATTATACAGATGGGTCGCTTTTACAGCAGTTTCCTCTTAAAAATTTGAAAACTGTTAAATGTGATTTGACTATGATTGTTGGTGTGGATAGTGAGTATTTGAAGTATATGTATTCTGATATTGGTAATAATTTGTTTGGATATATAAATAAAGTTTTGGATGTGCTTTATTTACAGTGTAATTTGAAAGATTATGTAAAGATAATGGAGTTAGATGATAGGGATGAGAGTGTTTATGTGTCTAAATATAATTTGGATTTTTCGCCGATGGATTTTACTCAAGAGAATATAAATGAGGGTTTGAAACAGGGTAAGAGGGAAGCATTACTTTTTGTGTTGAATAATATTAATTTGAAGGATTTTTATGAGGTTTCTGATTATTTGGATGTTTTTGATACTTGAAAAAATTGATTTTATTTTATCGAAAACTTATACAAGGATTTAATGAAATATGTGTAAATATTATATTAAACCTATTGGTTGTAAATGTGAAACTGATAACAAATGTTGTATGATAATTTCAATTTTTAATCTTATGTTTCTGATTGTAGAGTCTGTTTGGCTCTCAATTATTATATTAGATTCTTATCATGAATGTTGTTATAATTTGTACAATTTTGTACATGGTCTTTATCTATCTTCGTTGATACTTTTTGTTACAACGTTTACAGATTATTGGGGAGGAACATCGAAAGATTTTATTTTTAGGGTGAGTTGTTTAACTTTTTTTATTTATTTCATTAATCTATTTTTTAGGGTATCAACGTTATCTTCTTTTGGTTTAGTTTTAAAAATGAATCAAACTGATCAATGTTATGTTTCTACAGATGACTAAATTCGCAAAATTCACAAGTTAATGTAAATTTACTTTTGGCGAATTTCTTTGTTTAAAGACTCTCATCTAAGCCTATATTTTTTAAGTA
>JGI10211J34971_10001457_pt1 | contig 19530 bp, 12 predicted proteins | sample Etolagsediment_FD_34971 | JGI IMG/M metagenome (IMG submission 34971)
TAATNTTTAGTTAAGTTTTAATTGTTTTCAAGTTAGTGTGATCTGATCTGAATCTTGGGTCACGTCAACATGAAACTCCAAACTCCAGTTTTTTTAAAAAGAGCTATTATTTCATTTGCGGTTTCAGAATCCAGATTTCCAGTGGGTTCATCAGCTAATACGATCGAAGGTGAATTGGCAAGACTCCTGGCAATCGCAACCCGCTGTTTCTCGCCACCGGAAAGTCTAGACGGGGTATGAGTGGCTCGATCAGCAAGCCCGACACGTTCCAGCAACATTTGCGCCCGCCTTCTTTTAGCCCTGGTACCTTTCAGCTGGCCAAAAAGTGGGACTTCAACATTTTCTACAGCTGTAAGTGTCGGGAGGAGGTGAAAAGATTGAAAAACAAAACCAATAGTCTTTGCCCGAAGTTTTGCCCAGTCAGAATTATTACCTGGAGTTGTTTGAAATATAGTGACTGTACCTGAATCGGTCTTTTCAATCCCGCCAATAATATTAAGCAGTGTTGACTTTCCACTGCCGCTTGCCCCTACTACAACAACAAACTCACTCTTTTCAATGCAAAGACTCAGCTTGTCTATTGCCTTAATGGTAGAAGTACCGAAAACTCTGCTCACATTAACAAGCTCTATTACAGGGCCTGCTTTACCCTTCTGATGATCACACTCTCTCTCAGACATCGTAAGAATAGTTCAGGATGGAAAAAAGAAACATTTTAAGCATGATCTTAGCATCATTATGGCGGGCAACCTTTGCAAATTCCAGCCATTGTGTTTTGAGCATGGAAGCAGCCTCCTCGTAACAATATCTCAGCGCGCCGGAATTGATGACAAGCTCCACAGCCTCTTGCAGATATTTTTTTTCATTTCGCATTTCTTCCGAGCAAAAAATCATGAGGAAGCGATTTCTCTCTGCCATGGTAAGCATATTGATAGCCCGTATAATTACATACGTCGGTTTTCCTGAAACGATATCTTCCCCCTGAGCCTTTGTCCATCCGGAAGAGTTACTGAAATTATGTATATCATCTATAATTTGAAAAGTTACCCCAAAAATTCGTCCGAGACTTTTATACATTTCCTTTATTTCTTCAGTAGCCTTCGCGATAATACAACTCATCTCTGCTACTCCCTCAACCTGTGCTCCGGTTTTATAGGCATACATCTGTAGAATCTTACGGTCAAAGTCATCTTCCAACCATGTATTGAGATTTTCATAAGTAAGTTTTTTTGACCAATGGATATCCAGTCCCTGTCCAATATGACACTTTGACAGCATCCGCACCATCACTTCATATGATTGTAATCGTTGTTGATCATTAAGCCCTGGGTGATCCTGGAGCAGGAGATACGGGAGAAAATAGAGGGAATTGCCAGCATTGATCGCAGTGTCTACACCATAGCGCAAATGAATGCATTCCTCGCCCCTCCTGATCAATGAATTATCTTCGATATCATCAACAATCAGAGAACCTGTGTGGTTGAGCTCCGAAGCAGCAGCAATCAAATGCTCGTAGGGTTTCGATTCCACCCCTAAGGACTCGAGAAAAAGAGTGGTGCAGATGGGGCGCCAGTGTTTGCCGTTTCGGTCCAACAGATCCCAAACCGGCTTGGCAATTGATTCCGTACACCCTTCAGGATCATGACTCCAATGAGGATCACCAATTGTCTTACAGAGCCACTCATTTGTAAGCTTTCTTGGTAAAAATTCCTCAATACGCTTATCAATGTCTTCTGAAAATCCAGCAAGGTAAGACTTAGTATTGAATATATAACCATATCCATGAAATTCCATACGAACGTCTGCGCTCACAGGAATTCCTTTAACTGTTCCAGTTCCCTTTCCAGCACCTTCCCATATTGCCCGGATAAGTCCCAAAAAAGGTATTTCTTGATCCTGGGCTATTGGCTCGACATGAAGTTTGAGATTAATTTCCGGTATTTCAAGGTTTATACTTGCCGGGTAAACAATATGAGTACGCGGGCTCTGCCAATATGAAACAATTTCAAAAGAAAAGGTATTCGTTGACTTGCAGGATCCGTCTGCTGACATGATATAACAGCTTCTGGCTACCGCAGACTGGTTGGCCATTGACCGATAGACAAATACAATGATATCCCTGCCGTCATCCAGATTTATTCCAAGCCAGTCCCAACCGTAAACACCATCCTTTCCATCAGGATTAAAAAAATAGCCATAATTAGTCCATTGCTGGTCAAGCCAAACACGCCCATTCACCTGCACGTCACCGGCTGATCCGTGTAACTCGAGACGTGGACAGGTATAAAAAGTTGTCTTTCCTGTTCCGACTTTCCTCTCTTCATCAAAACGAAAAGATGGTCTTTGCGGAGTAAGCGTAAATGAACTTATACCAAGACCAGGAAGCGTACACTCTAAACGTGATGAACTTGACGACTGTCCCAAATGGAACTCGCTCCAATCCACCGAATTATTTTTCAGGTCAAATATTGGAGTGTTATTATCCTGCTCTATCGGTTCTGGGGGGCCATAGTTATTTACCTCTTCGCAATATGCATCAATCAGGTTGTTATCGATGTTTACAGGAACAGTTTTCTGACTTTTGAGAAAAATCGACACTGCATCAGAATCAATTTTAGATGAAAAATCATAGCGGGCCATTCCATCGGAGGATACCAGAGCCATAATAAGGGCATGCCCAGCTTGTTTTTTTTTCGTATCTGGTTCAATACGGAAAAAACTTGTCATAAAATGCGTGCGTCCTTCAGGCCTGCCGTCAAAATATCCCTGAAGGAACAACCACTCGATCTTACTTTCCCAATCGTTTTTACTCTTGTGGAGCAGCATGTTAACTGGCCATGGGGTGATATTGTTTTATCATTGTTCTTCTCTCCTCAATTACGTAAAAGTATAGTGATAAGAAATTACTTTCTGCAGAAAAAAAGACACACCCCTGTAGAGGGAGCAACAAACACAAGCCACGCACATTTCCATAGAAAAGCATCCTATACTAATCCAACCCAAGCAGCAACATCAAAAGATCGAGCAGAGAAGCCCCTACGATTCAATATCAATCTGTTATTTCAGACAATTACCAACACTACAGATCAACTTTCCCTATTCCTCATCAGCCCAAGGATGTCATCATAAATCAGGTAAAATGCAGGCATGAGAAAAAGGATAATCGCTGTTGAGAAAAGAATTCCATACCCCAGTGAAATGGCCATGGGGATAAGAAAACGGGCCTGCACAGACTGCTCAAAAATCATTGGAGCCAGGCCAAAAAAAGTAGTAAGCGAGGTGAGCATGATAGGACGAAACCTCCGTGTTGCAGCCATAAATGCTGCCTCGGCTACTGTTTTCCCCTCATCTCGGTACCGATTGGCTGTCACCGTAAACACCAGGCCGCCATTAATGACTACCCCGCAGAGAGCAATCATCCCGAATATGGAAATAATAGAGAGGCTGTACCCCATAATAATATGGCCGAAAAGGGCACTGACCAAACCGAATGGAATGGAGAGCATTACCAGCAGGGCCTGCCCGTAGCTCCCGAAAAGAATGGCAAGAAGACAGAAAATCGCTGGCATCATTAAAGCAATCCCCATCAGAAGATCATGCACGGCCATGCGTTTTTCACGCTGCTGCCCCTGAAAGGAATAATTCAGCCCACTGTAGTTTGCAAGCAACTCGGGTAAATATTCCCGTTTCAAACTGTCCAGAATTTTATTCTCATTGGACTTACCTGCCACCACATTGGCTGTCACGCTGAGAACCCGCTTTCCATCGACACGGTTGATCTCGGTGTAAGCCCGGCTGGGGATTATTCTTGCTGCCCGCTCCAGAGGGATTTCCCCACCATCAGGTGTTCTGATCAGCAGTTGCTCCAGGTGAAAGAGGGAGCTTCTCTCTGCACGAGGAAGACGGACAACAACCTTCAATTCATTTCTGCCCTGCTGTTGCCGCAATGCCTCCGCCCCATAAAAGGCATGCCTGATCTGACTGCCAAGATCCTGCGCAGTCAACCCAACGGCCTTCCCCTCGGGAAGCATCTTGAAATCATACTGTACCTTGCCCCGTGCGAAGCCGTCATTCACATCGGTGACCCCACTATACTGTGAAATAGCTTCTGCCAGATCCGCTGCAGCGAGTTCAAGGGTTTGCGGATCTGGATGAGTGAGTTCCACATTGATGGCCGCCGATCCGCCCGGCCCCATCAGATAATCAAAAAACAGTTTCTCGAGTCCTGCAATCTCCCCAACCTCTTTTTTCCACAGAACACTGAACTCCCGGGTGGTAATTTTTCGTTGTTCTTGAGGCACTAGAGTGATGGAGACCTCAGCACGATTAGCCCCACCACGACCGATATCAGTCCGTATTCCCACCAGGATTTCACTGCCACCACTTTTCTCAATTGCCCGTTTACCACCCTCCTCCACAAGACGGGTAATCTCTTTCACCTCATCCAGATTTACTCCGTAGGGTAATTCTACCTCGGCGTCAACACTGTCCGTCTGAATGTCTGGTCTGAATGAAAAATTAATATGACCACTGTCCCAATAGGAGTAGGCGACAATCAGCACAGCCAGACCAAGGGCAGAAACCAGATACCGAAACGAAAGATTCCAGCGCAGAATCCTTGCAAAGGGACCGCTCACAAAACGATCAAGACACTGTTCACAAAAGCGAGGTACCTGCTCCAGCAATTGGAACATTTTCCCCTTCCGCTCCTTCCTGCGATAGCTGAGATGAGCGGGAAGCACATACAGACACTCAATCAGCGAGACCAGAAATACCGCGATCACCACCGCAGGCATGATGGCAAAGAAGCGACCGGTGGATCCTGAGACAAAGAGCAGAGGAAGAAAAGCGAAAATATTGGTAGCAACAGCTATAACGACAGGAGCCGCCATTTCCCGTGCCCCTTCAATGGAAGCCCTTGAAGGCTCCATTCCCTGTCTCCGTTTATAGAAAATATTCTCACCAACTACCACGGCATCATCAACGACAATCCCCAGTGTGATAATAAAGGCAAACATGGAGATCATGTTGAGACTGCCACCAATAAAATAGAGGATAAGAAAAGAGCCAATAACGGAGATGGGCACCCCCATAGAGACCCAGAATGCAAGACGCGGCTCAAGGAAAAGACCGAGGGTGAGCAGTACCAGGCAGAGACCGAATACTCCATTAGTCAGCAGGAGCTCCATTCGATCCTTATACAGCTCCGATCTATCCCTGTAGGCCGTGAGCTGCACAGAGGGAGGAAGAGTAGGAATGCGCTTATCCATATAGGCATGAACAGCATTGGAAATGTCAATTGGAGTCTGGTCTCCAGTTCGATAGACATAGAGCAGGGCTGCCCGTTTGCCGTTATACCAGGCCTCGCGGTCACTCTCCTCAAACCCCTGATGCAACTCAGCGACTTCCCCGAGAATGAGCTTGGTTCCATCCTCTCTGCTGACCAGTACCAGATCAGAAAATTCGCTGGCCACTTCCCGTCGTTCCGAGGTTCGTAACAGCACCTCACCACCCTGACTCTTTATTCCACCGGCAGGCACATCCACTGCCCGCTCTTTTATGGTATCAGCCACTTCCTCCAAGCTGAGATTGTGAGCCCTGAGCATGTCTCTGGAGATCTCAATGGAAAGTTCAGGGTCTCTGGTTCCATTCAGCTCTACCTGGGTAATTTCAGGGATATCCAGCAGTTCTGATCGAATCGTTTCGACCAGACTGAAGAGGGAGCCTTCATCAATGTCACCATAAAGGGCCAGGCGAAGCACCTCCCGTCGCCTCGTTGCGAGGCTGACCAGAGGCTTTTCCACATCACCAGGAAAAGTGCTAATCCTGTCAATGCCATTTTTAATTTCCTGGAGACTGCTATTGGGATCAGCACCTGAAAGCAATTCCACACTAATCGATGCCTTACCTTCCATGGAAACCGAGGTCACCCGCTCCACATTATCCAATGCCCTGATCTCCTCTTCAACAGCCAGGACAACCCCCTCTTCCACCTCTTCAGGACTGGCACCGGGATACCGAACAGAGACCGTTACAATATCAAGAGCATAACTCGGAAAAACCTCCTGGGTTATCCGACCTGCAGCAAGGAGACCACCGATGACAAACAACAGCATCAGTAGATTGGCAGCCACAGGATTAGAGACCATCCAGGCTATCAGCCCCTGTTCTTTTGAGGGTAGTATGCTCATATAACTGTCCCTATTTCCTGTGCCTGCCGGTGCGAATCTGCATCCCAGATATGGGCGAAACCAGACGGCTGACAATAATCGGCTCCTCAAGAGCCTCTTCGGCGGTAACCAGAACCTCATCAATGCGTCGCCACAGAACCTTTACCGGACGTATATCCAACCGCCCATCTGCGGTTACAAGCCACAGCAGGTCACCTTCACGCAGTGCTGCCCGAGGTACCACATACACATCGTGCAATTCACCAGCATTCAGCTGCACCTTTACATAGCTGCCGAGGAGTATTTTCCCTCCCAGATTCCCCTGTATTTCTTTATCAAGATTAAAGGGATCTGGAATTTCAATCAGCAGTCTGGCCATACGACTCTTGGGATCAAGATCCGGTAGGAGCTTAAAAATTGTGCCCTCACGCAGGGTCGGTTTCCCTCCGTATCCTTTGTCGAGGACAATATGAGCAGTGCTGCCTTTCCCTCCCTGTCCGTCCGGAAACCGCAAGCGATCAAGGAGAGAGAGAGGCACCGAGGTCTGTACCCAGAACTGATCGGTGGAGACAAGAGCTGCAATCACTGTCTGCCTTCCAACAAACTGTCCTGCCTCGACTGACTCTTTAAGAATCAAGCCATTAAAAGGGGCGCGAATAGTAGTCCGTTTTTCTGCAAGCTTTGCTGCGGCAAGGCGGCTCTCAGCGGCCTCAAGTCGGGCATGACTGTTTCTTAAATGCGGCTCACGCAGCGCCAGATGCTTACTGACCTTATCCCCCAAAAGCTCCTGTTCAAGGATGCTCCACTCCTCACGGGCGATGATCTGCCTCCCCTCTTCAACCTCAAGCTCATAACGAGCCGTAACCAGTTCTGCTTCGCGCTCTCTCACCTGCAGACGGTAGTCGAGGGGTTCAATCTGAACCAGCACTTCCCCCTTAACAACAATTCCACCTGGAACAAGCTCAGTATTCTGTTCAATAATACGCCCCTCAACCTCGGTCTGCAATTCCACCTCCCGAGCCGGAATCACCAGACCAGCGGCCTCAAAAACCACGTCCTCATTGGTCGGCTGCACCATTATGGTTTTCACCATTGGAACAGGTCGCTCGGGTTTACTCTTTTTCGTCTGTGGTTTATGGGCGTATAACCAGAATGACACTGCTACAGCCAGAACCAGAACAAGGAACGAGAGGAAGGTTTTCATAGGTGATTGTTTTTTTTAGTTATCAATTAGCAGAGCATCGCGTTCAGTACCCAGGACATCGGTGCCCAGAGCCCTGTAGAGAAGAAGCCGGTAGGAAATTTTTTCCTGCTTGCGCTGCAGGATATTCATTTCCAGTTTTTGAAATGAGACTAACGCAGTAAGAACAGGGATATAATCCGTCATTCCCTGGACATATCGACTCCTGCTTTCGCGTAGCGTTGCCTTTGAGATAAGCAGTTGCTCCGTAAGAGCAGTGAGCAGCTGTTCATGCTTTCGTTCCTGCCAGAGACTGTTCTCCACCTCCTCGATGGCCACCAGATATCTCTGGGAATAACGGGCTGTTTTTTCTTCCACCATGGCCTTCTTTTTCTCCACTTCACTCTTTTTCCCTCCCCAGTCAACAATGGTCGCCAGGGCATCTGCAAAAAGAGCAGTGATAAAGTCGCCGCTGATAAATGCTGCAGACCCTCCAATTTTCAAAGCAGGCAGACGATCAGCCACAGCCTCGGCCACCCGGTAATCGGCGGCAACCAGTTCTCTCTGCAACTGTCTGAGATCGGGCCTGTTCTGCAGCAGATCGGCGGGGATCCCAAGCATCGGCAGGGCGGGAATTTCAGGGAAGGTTTGACGAAACGCCAGGGGAGTGGATTCCGGAGGTTGTCCAAGAAGCACATGAAGCCTGTTCTGAAGAATAATATTTCGTGCTTCACTCAAAGGGAGTTCTGCTTTGACGGCAGCAAGAAGCTGTTTCTGCTGGTAGACATCGACAAGGGAGACCAGGCCATTTGCAAAGCGAAGTCTTATGACATTGAGAGAGGTTGTGTTGGCCTCTATCTGACGTTGCAGCAACTGCTGGTGAAGATACTGCACAACAAGTTGGAAGTACGTATCGGCCACCTCGACACTGAGGAGCAGAGCCAGTCCCTGAAGCTCATCTTCGGCAGCAAAGGTTTCAAAGGATGTTGCCTGTGCAACTGAAGAAAGCCGACCCCAGAGATCCACTTCCCAGGACAGATCCAGCTCTATTCTGTTACTGTCAGTTCGAGTATTCTCCGCTTCCCACTCCGATTCCGCCCGAACCCGGCCATCCAGCGTTGGATAAAACTGAGAACCGGCCTGATTTTGAATGGAACGCGCCTGTTTCAGTCTTGCAAAGCCTTCCTGAAGGGTAAAATTATTCGCCAGGGCCTGTTCGATATGGGCATCAAGAAGAGGATCATTAAACACCAGCCACCATTTAGTCGGGAGTTTCTCAAGGGCCTGGTGGGAGTTGATGGTATAGGATGGTTCGGCAATAACAGATGGCTGGACGTCGTCCTGAACAATATGGCTGCAAGCTGAGAAAGAGACAAGACTCAGCAGACAAAAAAGAAAACAATGGGCTTGCGATAACAAATGTCCAGTGCTCATGAGCGGTACAGTCCTGTCTTGGAGTAGATACGTTCAGTGGATGCTGACAGTACAGATATTAGCCCAAATATTCAAGACAAAGTAAGCTGATATCATCGTTCACAGGAGAGCCGTGGGAAAATTTTTCCAACCCTTGAGCAATAGCTGAAGAATAGCAACCAAGAGGGATCTCTTTCTGTTGCTTCACCAGTAATTTCATCCCTTCCACACCGAACATCTCTCCCACCGCATTTTCAAGTTCAATAATACCATCGGTATAGAAAAAGAGCCTGTCTCCAGGAGTAAGTTGCCCTGAATCCGTTTCCCGCCGAGGGGCGAGCTCACCCAGACCTATTATCGGTCCACCGGCTTCTAAAAAAACAACCTCTCCATTTTTTCTCTGCAGCAGAATAGGAGGATGTCCGGCACTGCTGTAGCTGTATGACCCATCACGCAGATCAAGAACCATATACGATATGGTAAAATAACGATCAAAACGTTCAATCGGAAAGAGCCTGTCAAGCCGTTCAAGTACCTGTAGCGGGCTTTGTATGGTCGAGCAACTATCCTCTGTGAACAGGGAACAGATAACATTCCCACTCTGTGACATGGCCTGTGAAACCAGCGTTGCAATCATGGCAGCGGGTACTCCATGGCCGCAGACATCGACTATATATATCCCGACAGAATGATCATCAAGAGCAAAAACATTGAAGATATCGCCCCCGATACGCTCACAGGGGGTAAAGACGTATTCTACCTGAAGGCGATCGGTGAACGGAATACGTTCCGGCAGCAATGCCCGTTGAATTGCTGCTGCTGCCATCAGATCCTGCTCAATAACATTCTGTCTCTCCTGGAGCTTCTTATTGCTCTTTTGGAGAGAGGCTGTGAGGTGTTTAATACCGAGTTGCGAGCGTATTCTGGCAAGAATTTCTCCCCTGTGAAAAGGTTTGGTTATATAATCGATGGCACCCAGATCAAAACAGTGAATTTTCGTTTCAGAAAGATCAAGAGAAGAAACCATTATGATAGGTACGTCTCTGGTTTGCAGGTCCTCCTGCAGGGACTTACACACCGCAAAGCCATCCATTTCCGGCATTACGATATCAAGCAAAATAAGGTCAAAAGGATGCCTCCCCACCAGTTCCAGCGCTTCCTTGCCTCCGATAGCAGTGACAACATCATAACCAGCATTTCGCACAATTGATGCCAGAAGCTCTCTATTGACCGGGTTGTCATCAACAACAAGAATCCTGCTATCTGTAAAATCCGCTATTGCTGTCACATCACTCATTGAACCAGACGTGTTAACATTGAAAGATCCCTCTCTGGTAAGCCAAGCCCCATTCCTTTACCGAAACGATAACGAAGCGCTACAGCAACCTGCCACTGGGTAAAATCAGCCACATTATTAATTGAAGCATCTCCACCGATAAACCATCCATTTGAAAGCGGTAGAATACCACGAACCCGCGCATCCAGACCCAGCCCGGTGTCACTTTCCCCGGCGTATGTTCCAAGCAGATCATCCCAACCAGGATCTTCTTCGCCAGTGTCGACAGCACCAAGCCTGGCGTAACGGGGTGCGTCGTCGGTTTTACGATAATTAAGGCCTGCAGAACAGGAGGCCTCCAGCCAATAATGGGTGGCTGCTGATGTCACTAAGCGAAAAAATGGTCCGGCAATAATTTGTTGCGCAGGGCTGTAATAGCCTCCGTGCCCAAAGGTATAAAAATTAGAGTTACGCTCAAAGCCGCGAGCGAAGAGAAAGAGTCCGGTTGACTGTTCAAAATCATCCCAGTCCTCGGTATACCCGCCACTCAGCGATACAGTCAAAGAACTGTTTTGTTCCACACGCTCCCCATTATACCAGCCATACTGTCCTTCTACGGCCAGCCACCAGTCATTGAGAGAAATCGTTTTATGTCCACCAAGCTTTGTCTCTACTACCCTCCCCCACTCCTGTCCACTGTAGGGATCGGTTTGACCAAGCCATGAAAGCATGGACTCCTTGACAGAATCCCTTTCCAAGGCAAAGCCCCAATCGGAGCCACTGCCCTGTACCCTACCGACAAGAGTTGGAGAAATAACGCCATTGAGAGGCGTGCTACCAATCCCAATATTCCAGTCCAGCTCCCCTTCTATCTGCAGACCACCGCGCCATCCCAAGGCAAAAGCATCTTCCTCCCACAGCTCTGGCCGAACCTGTGATTGATCGGGCGAGAGAAATGCACTTCCAACCTGAACATCCGCCGCCAGGGACCCAGAATCAATGGACAGGGGGAAGACAGCAATTGACCAGGTTTTTCCGAAATGGCTTGAAAACTGTTGTCTCACAACAAGCGTTTTTGCATTGAGACTGGATGTACCTTCATCTCCCCCCTTGCTGCGAAAGTGAAACAAGCCATCAAGTGCTGGTGCAGCACTTCCGGCATAGGGTCCCGGCCCCTGGTAAATCTGGTTAGCCAGTACCGGATGGTTCTGCCGAAAAGCGTAATCTCCAGCTACTTTCCGTACCTCTGCTTTCTCTGACTCTGCAAAACGTGCCATCGCCTCCTTTGTAAACTCAGGATCCTCTATAACTCCAAGCACATGAGAAAGTGATATTGCCGTATCGGCCGCCTCATCCTTCTCATACTGCTGCCAGAGAAACTCCACTAATGGCTTGCTCTCCCCCAGATGATAGCGACTCCAGAGGAGCATCTGCTCAAGGTCTACATTCTCTGGCCGCTGGATCAGAGCCAGCCCCAGGTGCACGACTGCTTTCTCATAGTCTTTGCTCAGATAAAAATTTCCCCCCAGAGTTGCATGAAGATCATAGCGGAGTTGATTGAGGAGTTCACTTTTCCTGTCGGAATGCTGATCCAGCAGGTACAGGGCTTCAGCTGATTCACCTTTTTTCTGCAGAGTGTAAGCAAGGCCGAGCAGTGTATCATCCGTTGGATTATTGGGCAGCAGAGTAGAGAAAATATCTCCGGCACAAGCATACTCTCCTCGCTGATAACAGGACCAGGCTGCCATTGAAGCTGCTTCAGGATTGTTCGGATCCAACTCGTAGAGTGCCTGAACAAAAGAATCGTAGACGGGATCCTTCGGCTCAAGCTGCTCCAATCTCTGCCACGTGGTTTCCTTGAGCAAGCGCTTCCAGGTCGACTCCGACACTGTTCCATCGAATGGAATCGATACCGCTGTAAACAGCTCGTTATTACTCATTACCTGCAACTGTTCACGGAGAACCCGTTCCTGCCAGTGATGATCCTCCGGCAAACATTTCCTCAAATCTGCAAAGATATTCTTTGCCAGGTCAGGACTGTCCGTCATAACAAGGGTCGCCAGACGAAAAAACTGTTCCTGCTGCCGACACTCTTCAAGGATGGGTCTGTATTGCTGCAGAAAATTCCTCACTTCATCCTGCCTGCTGCCTTCATTCAATGCCACCAGAGCGTCTTGAAACTGGGCAAAAACAATTCGCTCCCGCCACTCTTTCTGGTCGGCCGGGGAGAGCTTCGGAAGTAATTCCTGAAGGGCCTCAATATCTCCACGATCAAAGAGAAGTGCAGCCAGAACCGGAGCTGTCGATTCAAGTTGCTCACCCCGGGCAACGAAATGTTGCAGCAGAGGCAGAGCGGAATCTGTTTCACCGAGTTTCAGATAGCTATACATCAGGCCATATTCAGCATTACGGCGATTTTCAACGTTTTTCGAAATAACTGCCTGTAAAAAGAACTTTTTTGCCTGAGCATAGTTCTCCAGCCCATATTCCTGCCAGCCATAGGCCAGGACAGCTGCCAACGGATCTGCAGCTGCCTCCTGTGTACCCTCTGATGAAGGAGAAGGTAAACTGCGCAGAAACTGCTGCGGGGTTCTGGATACTCTGGCCGGACTCTGTTCAACAGATTCCCTGACCACAGTGCTGTTTGTGGACTTCAGGACGGATTGCTGCTCTTTCTGGTACACAACAGTTGCCTGATTATGAACTTTTTTTTCAGAGAGTGGGGTCTGAGCCATTCCCGTAGCGGGAAGCAGGTAACTCCAGCAGAGTCCTGCAATTACAAAAGAGATTCCATTCAGACAACTCATGGGATTCTCCGGGTACTGGCCAGGAGGTAGAGAACCTGTGAATAATAGTCCCTTCCTTCCTGCTGGATTTTTTGTTCAGCCTGCAGCCACAAGGTTTTCGCCAGTTTTTTTCTATCCAGTTGCCTGGCGCAGTTTGCAGCTATCGCGATGAATCCTCCAGGGGCATCCTGCTCACTGAAGCTGTTGGTATTCAAATCAACAGTTACTGGAAACCTGCCACTGGATTCGATCAAATCCACTACCATCTTCGTCCCTGGGAGGCTGACGGGGAAATCATCCCAACAGGCCCAGAGAAACACTCGAATGGCCTCATAGCCAAAAAGAGGTGGTTTTTCGGCAAGAAGCGTAACACCATCCTCACTCAGAAGAAGCCAGTCTGCTGGGAGTTGCCAACGGCCAAAGGAAGTCTCTTTCAATAATGAAAGGCTCTCATCATACACCCGCTGCCAGAGAACCCTGTCCCCGTATCTGCCAAACACCTTGAAGGCAGGAAGAACCAGATAGGAAGGATTGACTGTCACCGTATTGGCGTGCGCAAATCCGTAATACCCTGGAAGAAGCAGCGTCTTGCCAAATTTTTCCAGCAACAGATAGCTCCGAATACTTGACAGTATCCTGCTCGCTTCATCCTGCAGAGTCGGCAGGTTCCATTTCTCCCTGGCCAGCAAAAGTGCCCATGCGATGCAGATATCCCCATCACTGGCATTGTTAAAATCGATGGGTGCCATCCCTCCGTTGGGTAATTCCCCCCAGCTCCAGGCGCTGAGGGCATCCGTCTTTCTTACCTGAAGATGACCTTTCGTCCACTGCCAGAGCAGAAAAAATGTTTTGCGATCGTCAAAAGCTACAGCCAGAAGCATACTGTAGCCCTGTCCCTCGGAATGACTGATGCCCTGTTGATGACGATCAATCACCCGTCCCTCGGCGGTGATAAATTCTTCCTTAAAACCTGCCCACGTACCCGGTTCTGCTGCGCCAACTGGACGCAGGCAACAGAGAAGAAGCAACATGGATAGAAAGACAGTGAATCTGCGACAGAACATTATTCCTCTTCCATGTTCATCGCCTGTAGTCGATTACGACGTCGTCTTTTCAAAAGAATCGTTAAGGCCAGGGATATAAAAGCCAGCAAACCGGTAAGAAGCGCAATAAAGGGCCAACGATATTTGTCTACAAGATAGCTTATGCGGTTATAGGTTGTTATCTCGCCAACGGAATAGGATGGAATCAGGTCAGCCTGCTGTACCACCGGTTTTCTACCATCAAAATCGATAACCACAAAGCCGTTACCACACTGCTGAGCCACCTCATTTTCCTGCAGCAGCAGGGAGGCCTGAAGAACATCATCAGGATCTTCAGCAATGAGCAGTACCACGCTCTTCATGGGACTGAATGGTGACTCGAACTCACAGAGGACAGCCTGTTGCGGTCTGAATCGGATATCAGTCCCCAGAGTAGCTATATCAGGTGCGATGGTGCCAGGTTCAGGCACTTCATCAAACAGCATTTGCCACAACCTGTCCTTCCAATCTACAACACGCAGAGTTCCAGGTAACCTGCCATGAACAGGCAGTGTAATATTCTTTGCCAGTGGAGAGGCATGGAGAATGTTCTCACCTAAACCTGCCCGTGAACCAATCACCAGGAGATTGTTAGCCTCACTTTCTGATACTGTATCAGTAACTGTCAGGCCATAGGGTAACACCCCTGTCTTCTGAACTATTCCTGCAATAACATTGAGCGCTGCTGCCAGAATTTTTTTATCCCTCTGTGCAAGTACTACACTGGTTTGCGAGAAATCCGGAACAGCGGTAAGAGGAAAGCCATCATTAAAGAGATAACTGAGCTGAGGCAGTTTGACCCACTGAAACATTTCTGGCACCTGAATTGTTGAGCTCTCAAAAAGTGTCAAGGCCAGATGGTCGGTTTGCAGCGCCTCACAGGCTGTCGTGTGTAGCGGTGTCATGATGGCGTCAAGCTGAAACACATTACTGCCCGGTCTAAAATAGCTGAGAGGCAGACGAACGGTGTACCCCTGATACTGCCCCCCCGTCGGCGAACTGAGAGGAATTGAAGAAACAAACTTTCCATTTACCGCCAGGGAAAATACAGAATCCTCACGCAGGGCAGCTCCATAGGAAAAATCCAGGCGAAGAAGAATATCCCGATTCCCCTCAAGTAAAAAATTTGTGGGCAGGGTAAATTGAACCGACACTGGATCGGTGTGCTGTCCACGAAATGTTGTCGTCGCCAACCCAAGCTCTCGGAGGGTATAGCGTTTTTCAGGAGCAAGCCTGTTTTTCCCCGAATAGGAAGAAATCAGGGGCAACCGAACCTCAGTGATATCACAGAACTGCACATTTGGCAGCGGTAGGGCAAGAATAGAAAAAGCTTCAACGCTTTGTCGAATTTCCTCAGTATCACCTCCCCCCAGATAGATCAATCCATGTAAACGATCTATGGTACCATCCCCCTCTGGCATGGGAAATATTCCCATATCTCCCTGAACGACCTCACTTCCTGTAACTTGTTGGAGAAAGGAACGTTTACCAATAACGATATTGTCTCTTCCCGGCAACAAAGCCTGCCCAGTGGAAAACTGTACCGGACGATAATCAAAACGCAGGGCAACGGCAGCAGCAGTTAAGGTTGCCAGGGATACATCACTGTTTTCGGTGGTTTCCGTCACAATATGAACTTTATTCTCCCCGCTTATTTTCGGGTCAAAGAGAAAATCTGCAACGGAAGCCAGGCTCAAGGGTACTTCTTTCCGGGTATAGGAAAATTCAAGGGTTGAATCAATAAACTCAAGAGTTGTCCACACCTCAGGCGGGTTTGAGGGAATACAACCCTCCTCCTTAAACGCCTGTGCCACCTGAATCTTCAAGTCGTTATAGCCTACCTTAAAGAGACGGCCAGGTATGGCTACGGTAATAAGCCCTTCTGGAGCGCCTGCTTCCAGAGTTACCTGGGCCAGGGGATAGTCATTAAAGAGGATAACAAGACGCGAACGGGTGGGCAAAAGAGCCGTTGAATTGACATAGGCAAGCTCCAGGCTTGCATCCTCAACCTGCCAGCGCTTTGGTGTTGCAATTTTAAGACTATAGCTATCGTCGCTATTGGTGAGTTTTACAATTCCCGGTGCGTTAAACTTGGTTAGAGGAATCCTGAGCTGTTCCTGGCAGTATGCAGGAACGGTCCTGAGCAACAGGACAGACAAAATGATCTCGGCTAATAGGAACAACCAGAACGTTTTGTTTTTTTTGCAACAAACCTGCTCCATATCTTCTCCTGATATATATGTAATTTTTTCCAAAAAATTCGAGCCAACCCTATGAAGTGGTGATACGTTCCCGTAAAACCAAGTTTCAGAACAAAGAAGAACCCGGCAACAATGGGTACCTTGTGCTGACGCCCTTTCCATAATTTCTCCCACCTGTCACTCTCACCATACAGATAGTTAGTGATGGCAAGAAAACTTTCCTCATCTTCAAATTGATACTGGCAACCCAGCTGGACCCCATCCCCATGTTTCATTACCCTGACAACTTCGGCAGTAAACAGAAAGTGCCTTCCGGCACTGTTTTCGGTCTCGATCTCTATCATTGTATGTTCTGATAATGATTTCTTTCCATCCAGGATAATCCCCATACCCTCTTCTGAAAGATCCGTGGCCAGCCCATTCATCCAACCGCTTTGGCCGCTGTGCTGAACCCTCAGGCGAACCGGCTCCTTCACGGGCATACGGTATTTTTTCCTGATCTGTCTTCTTTCCCATACCACCCCGAGACAGAGGAGTAAAAGAAGAAAATTGAAAGTGCCCCAGACAGTACAGATAATAATGGAACCAAGGAACTGTGGATTTGTAACAGCCCTGTACATGGCAACCGGATACATGGCGGCAAAAAGCCCAAGCATTATGTAAAAGGGAGTCGCCAGCGGGCTGACCGAATCCTCGGCAAGGCTGGTGTCCTTGGGGGTCACCTTAAACTGAGGGGAACGGGGGTTACGCAAAACACTCAAAATTGCCGGGACATTATAAAAACTCATGGCAGTTTCATAGAGCTCTGAAAAGAACGGATGNCGCACTGCACCGTACATGAAATTTGTCACAATCATGGACAAAATCATGTACGGGATGGGATAGGCCAGACACTGCAACAGGGTNGCATGGTATATCTGCAGATCTCCATAAAGATAAAAAAACGGGGCCAGCATAAACATCAGCCTGGAAAAACTGAAAAACCAGAATCCGGCAGAGTTCAGATAACAAAGTCGCTGAATCAAACTGAGTCCACGGGCAAAAAGAGGATTCTTAAGCAACAAAATCTGAGCCATCCCCTGAGCCCATCTGTTTCGCTGAATTATAAAGTCCTCAAAAGTTTCCGGGCAGAGTCCGCAAACCATTGGTTTGCCTACATAGACAGAGTTATACCCCCGACCGTGCATGGTCAAGGCAGTTTCCGCATCTTCGGTGATGGTTTCCCCAACGATACCTCCAACTTCATCGAGACAGCTTCTACGGAGCACAGCGGCAGAACCGCAGAAAAACGCCGCATTCCACAAATCAAGTCCGGGAAGTACCTTCCCGTAAAACATCACATTATCTCCCGGAATCTTATTAAAGGTATCGAGATTCTTTTCCACCGGGTCAGGGTTAATAAAGAAATGCGGGGTCTGCACCAGAAACAGCTTCGGATCTTTCAAAAAGTAGCCAACCGTATTCTGAAGAAAATCCCTGGTGGGCACGTGATCACAGTCCAGGACCAGGACTAGATCTCCACTGGGATGTTGCTGACCATCGTCGGTTGTGTAGAGCGCGGCATTAATATTTCCTGCCTTTGCAGATATATTTTCCTCTCTGGTCAGATAATTCACTTCAAGATATTCAGCCAGCACCTTGAGGGTTTCATGACGAACGAGGGCAGCAGCGGCACTTTTCGGGTCAGCGGCATTACGTTTTTGAGTTGTTCCTCCATCATCGAGAATATAAATATTGAGTTTTTCCCGAGGATAATCAAAAAGCGTACAGGCACTGGCGGTAATGGCAACCATCTGCTCCGGCTCATTGTAGGTGGGAATAAGGACATCGACAACGGGGAGATCGGGATCACTAAGTTCAATGGATTGCACTGCCGGTCGATACAGAGGCATTACATTGATAATCATCCCCATCACCTGAATAAACATACCGTAGATTTCCGCCGCAAAAAGAACCAGAATAAAGAAAAACTCCAGAGTTGAGGTGTAAAGCAGGGTCGAACTCAGACGAAAAAAGAAATATCGGCTCAGCAGAAACAGAGTGCAGAAGGAAATAAGGATACCAAAAAAGACAGAAAAATGATGGGCCACCTTCCGCAAAACAAGAACCAGAAAGATCAGTCCCCAGGCGAAAAAAAACTGCTCTTTGGTGGTAAGGCGGGCGATAACTCCTGAGAGGAATAGAGGAGTGGTCAGCAGCAGACAACCAATAACAACAGGAGCTAACCAGTTTTTTTGGGAAAAGAACACGTTAACGTTCATTATTTTGGCAGATACTTCATCATGGTCAGTATATTAGAATTTTCATACACCTCGTACTCCACGGTATCCATAACAGAAGCTATAATATAGAGTCCCATGGAAGACTCCGGCAACCTGTCAATCGCACTCCCCGGATCAACGGGACAACAGGCAGGGAACGCAAAAGCGTCTGCAGATTTGCCGTTATCAATTATGGTGAAAATAATCCTGTCAGCCAATCCCTGCACATGAAGCTCGATCACACAGTCGGGACAATTATTATAGGCGTGACCAACAATATTATGTGTAACCTCAACCGTTGCCAACTCAATCTGATAACTCTGAACCTCATCAAATCCCATATGCAAACAAAATGAATACACGGCCCTGCCAATAAGGCGAGAGTCCTCCTTTTCGCTTGGAATAATCAGTTGTAAATAATGACTTTCAGGAGAACTCATCTGGGTTCAGTTATTGTTTTTATTGCTTCCTGACTATCGGGAAAAACGAGAAAAACCCTATCCATTCGAGTCAACTGCAGGAGACTCATTATCTTGTCATTGACACTGCAAAGGCCCAGTTCTCCATTTCCGTTATCGGCCTGTCGCAACCATTTAAAACTTTTAATTACAACACCAAGGGCCGTACTGTCCATAAAGTCAACGTGGCCAAAATCGAGGATTATCTGTATATTACCGGCAGCTATCCACTCCTTCATAACAACAATAAAGTCGGGGGCACAGGTGGCATCAAAACGTTCTTCAAGTATGGTTGCAATAAGGACCGAACCATTTGTTCTGCTTTCTATTTTCATGATTACAAGAGTATTAAAAAAAATTACGCCGCTTATATTTCGAAAACGGTTTTTTCTCTTTTTACAGAGGTCAGCGTATCATCTGATCAAGCAATATACAAACAGTATTATCGGATGCTTTACCAGATTCCGGCAGGAAAAATCCAATCCATAAAGCAAGTTCAAAGGAGATTTTTTTATGGCAAACAGTGGCAGGGGACCCCGATATCTCAAGACTAGATAAATATTTGTTGTATCTGACTAACGGCGCTGCCCACCGCTGCCGGGATGCATGCTGCGGCCTGGTCTGCTGTGACTGTTTGATCTCTGGGTTGCCCGTTGCCTTGAATAATGCTGCCGGTCAACGGAAGAAGGCCTGTCATATCCCG
>JGI10211J34971_10001460_pt1 | contig 19511 bp, 18 predicted proteins | sample Etolagsediment_FD_34971 | JGI IMG/M metagenome (IMG submission 34971)
GAAGTAGACCTCTCTAAAGCAGGCTCGACCGCTTACAATCGGATCAAAGAGTTTGTGACAAACGACCAGATTTCAGTTCACATGAAATTCATGCAGCCGTTTATGGCCCCGAATACCACACACTGGTGTCAAATGGCTAACTCTCGGGATAGTCTTCCCATCTTCCCTAACGACACCCGTATCATTATTATGCACGTTGCCGATTTGATGGAAGAAATTCCGAAGAGACTTTTGTTAACACGTTTGAAGGAAGAAGCTCCTCATTTTATGAGGACACTAATAGACTTACAGATTCCGCCGACTACTGGGCGGTTACGTTTGCCGATTATTACAACGAGTAGTAAAGAAGCGGCAGAAGAGGCAGGACGGGATGCATTGGAAGTCTTCCTGGAAGACAATACTCATCATATCCCAGGTGCTAAGATTGAGTTCAAAGAATTCTATATGCGATTCCATGACTCATTGCAAGGTTGGGAAAAGACGTTTTGGCCAAAGCGGAAAGTGGCTGCAAACATGCCACCTGAATACCCAATTGGGACTAGTTCAGGTAACAAGCGATTCGTTGGGAATCTTAGTTGGGACAATACACCTTCTAAAACACCACGTCTATTTCTCCAGGACAAAAAGTTGATTTATGTGGGGGAGAAAGAATGAAACGTCGGAGGCGGCGGGCGATGATTACACAAACAAGAACTGAAGAGGTTGAAGATATGTCGGGTGATAATGGTGAAAGCAAATTCAAAGACTCAGGGACTCGTTCAGAATTTGGGACGGGGGCTGTTAGGGATACTCAAGAGGGAAAAGGACGGATGGATTTACTGCCAACCAGAGCCTTGTTTGAAGTAGCCAAAGTATTTGAGGAAGGTGCCAAGAAATACGCCTCTAGGAACTGGGAGAAGGGTATTCCATTATCTCGATTCTTTGACAGTAGTATGCGGCATGCCTATAAGTACCTGCGTGGGGATCGTGATGAGCCACATGATGCAATGGCCTGTTGGAATTTCCTATGTCTTATTGAGACACGGATGCGGATTGAGGAAGGGTTGTTACCCGAAACATTAAATGATCTACCTTTCAACCCACTGGATATAAAATCCAATCCGCTGGGAATCAAGGAATCCTATCCTGATGATTCAGAGAGAAGTGGATTGATTCAACTGGTAGATATGGTCATGGAGGAGATTGGTAATGGAGGATAAACTCCAGGATGATGAGAGACAGTTTATAGCGGGCGGGTTTGCAGACTTATTACTTCATTTGATTGAGTCACCATCTCCTATTATCATAGGAGGTGGATACCAGCGTGATAAACTCGTAGCTGCTTTCAATGAATGGGCAGCCGAAAGAAACTTCAATACACAACAAGGTAATCTGCAATCTTGGAGACGAGCTTGCAAGATGAACAAATTAGGAGACCCTGAATGACGGTTATGAAATATGAAGCTGAAAGAACTCTATACCCACAACACCCAACTTGGGATGATATATTAGGACATTGTGGGCGAGACTTGGATAATTTGTTGAGTGAGAATGGGTTGGAAGACTATGATATTTTTACAGGACAAGATTACCTTACATCCTGGATAGCGAGTATGATTCGTAATCCTGAAACACCTCTTCCATATTTATTTTTCTACGGAAATCAGAATTGTGGAAAATCAACATTTCGTGAGGCTGTGGATATTCTTTTCAAAACTAGCAGTGTTCAAGCAGACCATGCTATCTATAATAAGATAGGCTGTAATGAAGAATTAGAAGGTGCAGTTTTTTGTTACCTCGAAGAATTGTGCGATTGTGTATCTGATCGTGCTAACGCAGAACGACTTGAGAGATACGTAAGAGGGTCACAGCTTTTAATTCATAACAGGGATTCGGATGAATATACAGTACCCAATTTAACACATTGGTGTCACATGGCAAACCAGCGAAAGAGTTGCCCTTACTTAGGTGGTTATCCTACAACTATCATACGAGTGTTTGATTTAGAATATGAGATGCCTAAACGGAAGCTATTACAAGCTCTCAAAAATGAAGCTCCTCATTTTATGAGAACAATAATGAATTTTCAACTTCCATTATCTTTACCGGTTCTTGAGACAGGGAGATAAGATGACAACACAATATCCAGGATTTATTCATCTCAATGGGAATCTCATGTGTGCGATCGATGTTGAAACGACGGGTCGAGAACCTGGATTTCACGAGATCGTTCAGATTGGTATTCAACCACTCGACGCTGATTTACAACCTTCTACGGATGTTCGACCGTTCTATACGACGATCAAACCAGAACACCCTGATCGGGCTGAGACTGCAGCATCGGCTGTGCATCGGTTGGAATACACTGATTTAATGCACGCTCCCGATAAATGGAAAGTTGCCGATCTACTCGACGACTGGTTCCAGCGACTTGATTTGCCGTTCCGAAAGAGCATTATGCCATTGGCGCATAACTGGGCTTTTGAGGCGGGATTTTTGAAGGCGTGGCTCGGGCTTGAATCGTTCGGACACTTCTTTCATCCGCATCCAAGAGACTCGATGCTCTTTGCATTGAGTCTTAATGACAGAATTGCGATGAGGGGCGGAGATGTGTATTTCAATTACGTTGGACTTTCACGCTTGTGTAAGTATTTTAAGATACGAAATGAAAATCCTCACGATGCTTTAAGTGATGCACGCGCGGAAGCGGCTGTCTATAGAGCTTTGCTGTTAATGTTTCTGGATGATTGATGAAATCATCACCAAGTACGTGAGATTTTTGCCTTAGATGCGCAAGGAAAAAGCCAAACTGCTTTGAATAAGCAGAATTGTTAAGCTATATCCTGACAAGGATTCCAAGCCTCGTGTGTACAGATGGCCTTAGTCAGATTACAGACTAAATGTACCCCTGTGCTTCCACACCCACGCTGATAAAGATGTGTGGTTCTATGTACACATGGTGGGAATATTGGGACAAATTTCCAAGCGTCCGGACTAGCTTGGATATTACTCTTTCTCTTGAACCCCCGTATATCTGGCGGGGGTTCTTTTCCTTTTTGGGTATAGTGAACTTCACCATTTGGTAATAGACGAGGCTTCATTAAATAAACTCCGCATTATCTAGATTTAAGACCCAAGCATGCCATTTTTCATTGGTTGATATGCCTGATTCAATATATGAATACAAATTATAGCTTTCTGAAATAGATCGAATGCTTGTATACTGAAATGGGGCGCTAATCAAGTGTGGTAAATAACAAGTTCCATCATCATCAATATCAATCTCATAAATAACTGTATAACCCCAAGATCCATATTGAGGGTATAGAGGTGCATATTGAATCAAGTCTTCTTGACTGTCTTCAGAGGTACAAGAAATATTCAAATCCCTCCTATAGGCTTGTGCAATCCATTGTAATTTAGCACCGTGAATAAGGTTGGGTTCAAAAATTTGTGCTAAACCTTGTACATTAGTCTCAAGTCGTGTAGTGTATGTACTCATAATGATATTGGGGCCGCCTATGGGTACGTGGGTAACTTGAGTTTCATAAAGGCCATCCATCCAGGATCTATAACCGGTGCTTATAGTTTCATAATTGTCATACAAATCAGTTCTATAAAAATATGGAAAGTGACGAGGACTCCAATGGACAGATTTCATAATGTCCTGTGTCATAGTTTTATTGATACGATTGTTTTCTGTTATTTCGGGAGCTGGTAGAGGTATAACACCAGGGGCTGAAATGCCAGGTGGTAATGATGCATAACTTGAAGGATGAGATGCATTCCAAATTTGATTATTATTATATTGAAATGTATTAAGTTGGTTATTTGTAAAAGGGTTATAGCCTAGCATATTAAATGCTGGTGTTATCCATTCACGTTCATCTTCTAATGATGTTGTTAGACTAAGACCAATAGGAGTTAACCATGTCTTAGTCCATTTATATCGATACCAATGTAATCGATCGTGAAAGGCTTGTGGGAGTCCTTTTGGTATATGATTCCCATATGCATGATCTCTATATTCAATAAGAGCCCTTGTTAGTATATTCCAACGCTCTCTAGTGAATGGTACTGACATTATTCATCCCCAAATTGATTCATATTTTGCATTCCAAAGAGCATTCGTACTGTCGTGTGACTGAAATCAGAAACAGCACAACGATGTACATAAACTCCAAATTGACGGAGATGTTTTCTGCACATCTCTGTCAATTCTTTTTCTACTTGTTCAGTCAGTTCGTCACGGAGGTCACTGTAGTCCCATTGACTTACAACTCCGACTATCGCGGCTTTGGTAATATCATTCACAGTGGAATCAACATCCCAATTTCGCTCGCCGATTGCTTGTACAACATCATTGATTGAATACACAATCAGTGATCCTACAGCAACCGCTACACCGTCTCGTGTTTCTACCGCTTGTGGCGTCGGTAGATCATGTGTTTGACGGGCCGTGACGATAACTTCTATCTCTGTCGTGAATGGCCAATACCAGTGCCATCCAGGTTTCATTTCACGAGCTTTTTTTCCGAATCGCCATTTGACACCGCCGTGTGTAGCACGGACAATGACCGGCCTCGGGATGAAGCTCAAGAGCCCATTGAATATCTCAGACAGCCATGCAAAAGCTTCCAATTTTCACCTCGCCAAAAGTGATTAGTCGTCATCGTATATATAAGCTAATCCGGCTCCATAAATACCTAAATCTGTATCATACTGGAATATAAATTGACGACCATCTTCCGCACCATCACCAGCCCAAGAGGCGTCCGTTCTTGCATGGAGATGGTTACCAGATTTATCATAGGCCGCATCAATTTTAGAGAAAAAGGTATCCAGAGTCGTTGTTAAACCTGTTTCACTATCATAAATTAGTGTGTCATGTAAATCAATTCGTGTAATTCCACCCTGTGTTGCTGATACAGGGTCAGGTGTACTAAATTCGGTAATATCAGTTAGATAAGGGCCGGGATTTGCTACTGATAAAATAGGCGCAGCAGTAATTACTGGAGAACCGGCACTACTATCGTTACTATCTGAGGGTGTAGGGTTACCTCTATCATTGTAACGTCGAGAACCCATATTGAAGGAATCACCAATAGTATATTCAATACGATTAACACGATCTTCTAACTCTACTGAACCTAATGTCCCGTTGGCTGATTTGTTATTACCCCACCCACCATCATATCCAGCTTCGATTTCTTCAGATGTTGGGAAAGTCAATGTTGAATCTACATCGGCTGGATACGCAAAATCATATTGTTCCATCTGCCCCGCTTTAACACCTGTCCAACATTGAAATTGAATACTACGATCTGCTGAATTATAGCTTGCTTCTTCAACTAAAGCGACAATAGGTCCATTGGCAATATATTGAAATGGTACTGAAAAATCTAATGTTACACCGTCTTGAGTTTCAACACCCAAGAGTTTAAGGGGTGTTGTAAATCGAGCAATCTTCCATGTGTTAGCATAGCGAATCATCCAAAATGTAGCACTTTTAAGCACTAAATCTAGTTTTGTATAGATAAAAAAATCATAGGTTGATTCATGGATACCGTACTTGGCAACATTATGCCGAAGAATTGCACGATTAGGTTTCTCTTGAACACCTGTAGCCCACCAATTACAAACCATTTTAGTTGTAAGATTCTCGGTAGCCGTGTGGTCAAGCTCAAAACTTCCTACGTCAATTTCAGATTCAGTAATAGTTGCGACAGATGTTGGAATTTCCGGTAAATAGGTAAGAAAGAACACATCATTGATTAACCGAATACTACAACGAGCCTGCCAAGCTACGTCATGGAGAAAATCCATTACGTTGAATTTTTCCGCAATAGAAAAATGGCTTGGATAGTCTGCAAGTCGAGTTTCAACATGATCGAAACTAGTAGTATCATAACTAAATTCAGTGTAGTTATCAATAACCCATTTCAAGATATCAACAGTGTTAGGTCCTACACTAGAAGTAAATGTGACGTAAAGTTCATCACTATAACCAACATCTACTTCCTTAGATAATGCATCAGTTATATCCAAAGTTACAGCCCCAACCGGTCCGAAATCCCTCCAGGATTGGGACCATTTATTTGATGGTACTTCAGCTAAAAATTTCTGACCTTCACGTTGAAGTAAAGTGCTTACATTATGAATAGTACCTGGGACAAGACTCACAATGTATTGTTGAGGTTCATTCGTAACTAAGTATACATTACTACCGGGATTTTCATAGTAGTAACCCCAGTCATTATCGCCTTTAATCCATGCAGTGGGTTGCCACGCAGGGTTGCCATCATCTGGACCACGATATGTTTCCCAACCCCCGGTGTAGGAATAAGAGGTATAGAATCCATCACAGTAAGGTAATATTGCTGTAGAGTCTTGAATCAACTTTGGGTGCGTCATACTAGTGATAATGAAATCCGAACCAGATTTATATCCTGTGAAATATATTTCCCCTACTCGAACATCTACAGTACCACTAGGAAAGTCGTCCGCATTAAACATCCTAAAAGACGATACTACAGTAGCTAATTGCTCACGATATTTTTCTTCTAGTTCATTGTATTCTCGTTGACGATTTTGCCATGATTCTGCTGAATCATCAGCAATTCCTTGATTATATTCAGCGGCAGCCTCGTTACCATCAAGTCGAGCTAAAGCTGCATAGTAAACATATTCTTCTTGTTGAGCTTGAAACATTTCAATTTGAACTCGTAGTGCCTCCATTCTTGCATATATTGCAGGATCAGCTATTGCTATACCATCGGCAGTTATACCAATAGCTGGTTTGGTAAGCTTTAATGTTTTACTATTCACGACTGTTCCAAAACACAAAGGCCATGGTTCCCCAATTAGTTCATTCGCAATGAAGCTAAATTCACCCTCCTCAGGTGAAAATCCGAGTTCTTTGTCTTCAATCTTTGTCACAATATCAAAAGAGACTGTTTGATTTGATGCACTCCAAGTAATTGGAGAGTTGACTTCACCTTTGAAAAGAAGAATTGCATCACCTTGACTGAATCCATCAAACCATTGATAAACCCATACAGGTCGTTTATGAAGATCATAGTAATCCATCAAATTCTTGATTATACCAAGACTATCATCTAAAGTTACATTCACTTGTTGTGAGTCAGATGTAGATGTAATAACAGCATCCAGATCACTGGCCTCTTGAATCAACCACTCAATACCTAGTACCGGAATGGGTCGATCTGCATATCGATAGACACCAGCCTCATCACGCCACTGAACATTGATAATGTAAATGGGTTCTGTACCCAGATTTTCAGCTAATGCTGTTGTTGCGTTGGCTGATAGTGTTCTCATTGTTGAACCCCCTCAAATTCGACAGTGAATTCCATCATTTCCCCATGAGGATAACGTCTGGATCGCCAGCGTTCGGATGTAGTAAACTCAAATGGATTGTTGACAATATATCCGATCCAAACTCGATCAAGATGATCTTGATACTTTATTTGATACCCATGGTAAGACCTAATAAATTCATAGAATTCTAAACCCTTCATTCTAGTAACTCGAAAATTCAGTACTAGACGACGGCGTCCTAATTTTGTCTTTGTGTAAGTATACAATGTACCATCTAATGCCCGCCGCGTTTGTACTTCAACTGTTGAAGCTTCTGAATCCCCTAATACAGGATTAGGAAGCAACGTTGTTGTCTGTATCTCTGGGTAGATTGCGCCGAATAATACACTCATTTTAAGCCTCGAAGGTATACTTAAAGAGGTCGATATCTTCTTCAAATCTTTTTGCTACTAACTCTCTGGTATGGAGATCATAGTAGTCTCGATAATGTGTATGCTTTGAAGCATTAGATTTAGGAAGACTGCCCATAAATCCTAAAATCTTTTGAATGATTTTCCAATCTTCTGTGAGATTTTCAAATCGCCCTATCCATTGAGGGTACCAAATACCATTTGGTCGTAACCAATCAACTAAACGATTAGCTTGATACAAACCACGAACATTCTTTGTTCCAGGTAGATTATAGTTTCCAAGCGAGATTCCTTGAATAAACTCGTTAAAGCTCATCCCCTTCTTATCCCATTGTAACCAGTGATACAAAGAGACCATTCGATCCCACGGATTTCTTACGAAAGCAAACTTAAAAGCTTTGTCTACCCAAGGGCCTGGAATTTGTCCAGCTTCTACCAATGCTGGAATATGACTATGGTAAAATGTCACACCCCTTAACTGAGTGTGCCAACGATTGGGGGCATTCTCTAAAGCCAAGTAAGTTTGACCGTAATTATGTTTTAGAGCTGTACTAATGCTCATACCAGCTACTTTAGGCATCCATAGAAAGATAAATGGATCTTGTGGTTTTAATGGTACTGCCTCGTTGTATGAAATATACGGTGGGGCTTCACAATTTGGATGTATATCCAACGGGGCACGTCGCTGACGAAATTTACCTTGAGCGTGGTGTTTGACCATGGTTAAGTTCCATCTGTGAGTTCAAATTCTAGATCAGTGGTGAGATTACAACTATCTTGTTTACGCACTACAGGTTCGTTAGTTGAAGTAATTACACCCAACCATTCTCGACCTTCCCAATCTCGAAGTTTAACTTCCTTACCTACAGAGGTTTCAACGAAATCGAGAACCTCTTGTCCTTCTTGTTCAGTTAATCCTGTGAATGAAAATCGCATTGTCTTAGTTCGGGGCCAATAGAAATCTCGGAAAACAACTAGATGACCACCCCGAGACTCACGATTGATACGTTGGGTATTAAATTGATCGACGTTCCCTAGCTCTGGGCCTCGCAGATAAATTACATCTGTGGGCGTAGTAGATGGATAGGAAAGCTGCACACCGTCATATAATTCTGGCTCAAGAACTGGTGGTGTTACTGGTGGTGGTAATGGCGCATATGTATTTGAAGTCCATCCAACAGATGGATCATAATCACAGAATGTTGTATCTTGAATAAATGAGTATCCAAGCGTTTGTTTGATATTAATATCTGTTGCTGGGGCTTGATTGAATATGGCCTGGTAAGAAACTGATTGGCCAAGTTCTATTTGACTACTAGCGGATTCCCAAATCTGATCTACACCCTTTACATATTCAACTTCAGCCGTCGATGTCATTTGAACCCACGTCTCTTCATACGTTTTGGTTGATGGATTCCACACCCAACTCCAACCTGACAAAACATTAAATGCGCCGACTCGTAGGTTGCCTGTCCTAACAAAATTGTGAGAGATTCCAATATCATGTGAAAGGGATCTATGGAGAATCTTTTGAACACTGACACTATGGTCTATACCAATATCACTGCTAGCAAATGGATGTGATACCGGGAAGGGGATTTGTTGCAAATTTAATTCATTTTCAACATTGAAGGATAGTACTCTGTAACCTTCAACAGTCTGGCTAATCCCAATAGTATTTTGAGCGGTTTTTGCAACAATTACAGTGGAACTATGGTCGAGTGTCGCTGCTAAATTGCTATTAGCAGAGCGACTGAAAGCTTGGATAGTAGTAGCTTCTGAATCTAAACCTACTAGATCACTGTTAGCACTTTCTATGTGTTGGTTTGTACCCGTTCCTTGGCCTACGCCTACTGTATTCCCAATTGATAAATTGCGAACAACACTGACTTGAACCGAATGGTCAATTCCAATATCACTAAACGTGGGCTGCTGTATAAAAGCATCTTGGTCTAAGGAGAGAGCATTATTAGCTGAAAGATTGCGAACTACACTCACTTGTACCGAATGTTCAATTCCAGACTCAGTAGGCCCTATTGTGTCCCCAGGGGCCTTGTTGTAGACACTCCCGTTCAGTGCGACCACTTGCCCTAAAGTGCCACTGAGATCGCTCACAGCCCCTCTCTGGGCCACATGAGACACAACTATGCCCTGGTCAACACCTATATCACTACTGGCTTCTTCAGGAAGGATTTTAGTCATGTATTCCAGAGTGACCCCATGGACACGCAACTTTCCATTCTGTGCAGCACCAGCCACCATGAGACTTTGACCACCAACCCGAAGTTTGGAAGTTAATCGTCCAATGACTTCTACTTGCTGTCGAGATAGCCTAGCATTGGCCATTACTCTACTCCTACGCCAAATTTAGCATCATTAAGTTGATCTATTGTCCAAGCGTTCGAGGTTTCAGGATCAGTTTCAAAAATGAATGCATACTGACCGCCTAAATGGTCAATGATAGTTTCGTTAGCTGTATCTTGATAACCATTCGAGTCCGTAATACCCTCTAATGTAAAAAGACCAACATCGGTGACGGCAGCATAGAGATTTAGCTGCACACCGTATATTGGCCAATTCGATGGGTCAGGTGCGTTAGCAAAAGTAAACAAATCTACATCATTTGCCGTATTACTTTCTACGTAGTTGGCTGTATCAACAGGAACATCGTTTACTTGATCATAGTGATTAGCCCCCGTTGAAGTCCAATCAGTTGTATCATCACCGTCAGGAAGCAACGCACGTATCTTCACAGGGCCGAAGGGCTCTTGAACATCTCCGGTGTTATCGTAGATGTATATATCATCAAAACGACAACCTACATTTCTTGGAATCCAGTTGTGGGAGGAGACTTCTTTTGGATATGAAGTTGACCATGTAGCGACTCCTGTTTCAGATGCTTTTAGATCACCATCCAAATAAAGTTCCCAATATCCATTGGGTGAACTATCCACTTTGAATTTGACTTCAACATAATACCAAGTATTGGCAGAAAATAGTATACCTGTATCAGTGTTAGTTGACCCATGGTAAATACGAAAATGTCCATCACTATACGCATATAACCTAAATTGGGAATTCAGACTTATAGCCTGGTACAAGTAATATGATGAAAGTGTACCCGTGTACCAAGCAAACCCTACAATCAGTTCGTTGGTAGCGGTATGATGATTGTAGGTAAGGCGATACGATGAGCTACCACTGACGCCGTCAAGACAAAGTCCTTGACTTTCATAGGCATCATCACTAAGTTTAGCACTGGAACTCAGAGTGACTTGAGGCCATTTGGTTCGTATTACATCTTGCAACGCACTCCCGGTGTCACCATTCGCACCGAAGGTTTCAAAACCTTCCATAAAAAGCAAACCCGCCATATCTAACTCCCTCAATTAGATAAACTTGACACCAAATTGGGCACTATCAATATCTGTTGGGTCCCAGGCATTTGATGTATCTGGATCATTTTCTAAGATTCGCATAAATTGGGCTTCATCACCCATCCCCACTGAATCATTATTTGCAGTAAAGTTTGCACTATCCTCTGTACTATTTGATGAACAAAGGACTGCAATAGTCTCGGAATTAGCACTATCCATGAAGAGTCGTGTATTGATTTGAAGACCAAAAATCTCGTCCCATGTCCCACTCAAATTTTCATAATTGTACAAGTCTTGATCTGCTGGAGTCCCTGATTCAACGTAATCGCTCTCATTGGCTGTTACATCATTGACCATTGTGTAATTATCGGCGTTGGCACTAGGAGTCCAATCACTATCATCTCCATTAGCATTAGGTAGAATACCTTGAATATGAAATGGTCCTAATACATCATTATTCTTACTACCAGTTAAGTCACAACAATAAGTATCGCCTATTTTATTATAGGCAAGTCCGCCATGAAACCGGACTTGATTCACATTATAGGTACTGTATTTGGTGTCGATACCTGTGTTAGACCCAATCAGTACACCATTAACGTATATTTCCCAATACCCCGTTGTATCATGGACCTTAGCTTTAAGTTCAATTAGATTCCACCGCCGTGCCTCCAAGACTGAGTAAAAAGTAGCAACGACAGTGCTGCTATGGAGAAGTTTGACGCGAATGTCTATTGGACTAGCCTCAATTTGAATATGTGCATAACTACCGTTATTGATTGTAATGATGGGGTAGAAATTATTTCGGCTACTACTACCAGAATTGCTTTTAAGATACAGACCACAAGCAATTTCTTCCGGATTATCAAGTAGATCAAAAACCCAAGCTTCACTACCGCTGTCTGTTGGTCGCCAAACATCTTCACTGGGAAAGCGGTCACTATCTGTACTCACAGTTGAATCGTCCATCCAATAACTTCCAGGCCATTTAGCCTGAAGGATATTTTCAAATGTGGTATACGTGAGTCCTGTATACCCACTCCAACCCTCTATTCCACGTAATGCCATTAGACTTTCCTTACGCCAAAAGAAGCCCCATTAACACCATTTGCAGTCCACGCATTTGTTGTATCCGGATCGGTTTCCCAAATCATTTCATGAGTCGCTGGAAGCTTATCAACCCCAATTCCCTTACTTGGGGAATACTCTACAGTACTACCCGAGTCACATATAGACTGTAAAATGAGCGGCAATCCTACGTCTGTCCAAGCTGCTGTAATCAGTTGCACGCCATAAATTGCCCCCGTGATTGTGGCTAAATTAGAGTAGGTCCAGAGATCATCGATATTCGCTCCAGAAGCTTCAATGTAATCGGTTTGATCCCACATATTTGCGGCATTTACGAGTGCGGAATGATTGCCTCCAGTACTTGGTGTCCAATTTTGTGAACCATCGTCACCATCCGGTCGCAAGGTTTCAACTTTAATTGGACCTAGAAAATCATTATTGTCAGAGCCAGTATTATCACAGATATAAAGATCATCAAATCCGCTGTTATCTTCTGGTGCATGCAATGTAATCAGAGTGTGTGATTGTGAGTCATAGAGAGTGTCTATATTGGTATCACTGTATAGTGTTTGACCATTCACCTTCACATCAAGAGTTCCTAATGTTGAATGAAAGTAGATTTTGAATTCAAAATAATACCAACGATTCGGCTTCAATGCATAACCAAGTGGTATCGCAGTTGTCCAATCATAATTGTTAAGATACAAAGCACCTTGTACCCAATACAGCATTAGATGACCATAGACAAATTCAAATATCTTACGTGAAGATTCTGTCGAATAATTTGAAGGCGATTTGAAAGCAAACCCCACGATTATTGTATCAGATTCTCCGGGTTCATAACGTGATAAATAAACTTTGTTGTCACTATCATAATTAAATTCTAAGGCTAAACCATCTCCTCCTCTACCAGTAATAAGCTGACCATCAGTTCCATTAAGGATAGAACCGCCTTCGTGACGTCTTTTTATATCGGTATTCAGACCCGAACCTGTGCGGCCCGAGACACCGTAGAAATCGAATCCTTCCAGTAATCGAAGCATTTGATTTGACTTTCGAGGGTTTGTAGGTTATACTTGTAATATGGACGAACAATGGAAAGATGTTGTTAATTATGAGGGTTATTACGAAGTTAGCAACTTAGGTCGTGTCAGGTCAGTTGATCGGATTATTCGCCACTCTAAAGGTGGATTCCGTAATTGGAGGGGTAAAATTCTAAAGCTTATACCCGCAGCCACAAGTGGTTATCTTGTATTAAGATTATCAAAAGAAGGTATTAAGAAAACTCATTATGTTCATCATCTTGTCGCTAATGCTTGGTTAATTGGCCCTTTTGAGGGGTGTGTAATTCGACATGGTCCTAATGGAATATCAGATAATTCAGTTTCTAATCTCTGTTATGGGACAAAAAGTGAAGATGGTTTTGATAAACGTCGAGATGGTACACATGGTGGTCGATCTGTTAGAAGATCAGATGGTGTTGAATTTATTAACATGAGTATTGCGGCAGAAGAAACTGGATGCCCGCATAGTAACATCTGGAATGTTTGTAATGGGCGTCGTAAAACAACAGGTGGTTATGGTTGGGAATATATAGACTAAAAGAGTTGGCCGGGAAGCCCTACAAGGGCTTCCCTAACCAACTTGGCGAGGGAGTTTTATGCAGTGACGGTGTAGGTCACTTTTAATTGATCTGTATTGGCTACGGTAACGTTCGCTGTGAAGTTGGCTGTCGCCCACAGTGTTCCGTCAGCCGCATGGTCACCTTGCGTGTCAGAGGCCGCGCCTCCGCCACCAAGGAAAATACCCCATACAGAACCAGCACCAGTAATGTCGAACGTAGCAACTGTCGTGTTACTAATCGCACCACTACTGGCAGCGTCTTCTTGCCACTCGGCACGAGCCGTGCTATTTGCACTGTAATCATAATCTGTAAACTCATCCCAACCATTTGTCCCGTTAATTTCATCGTATACGTCATTAACAGACACGGCTGTGAATCCAGATACGTCTACAAGACTCAGATACCAAGTTTCGATCTGGGTGTCGTTGTGGAACATAATGTCCAGCAACGCATTTTTACCCTCAGTCGTAATATCATTGTGGAAATCATAAGTAGCGACTAATTCACCGTCACTCCAATGCTCCACTTGGAATCGACCGCCCAGGTCCAGGGCTTCTATAAGTGCTTGTTTATCAAACATTGAAAAGTCTCCATGTTGTAGGAGTTAAAACGAAGATGTACCACGGCGCAATTCACGTTTGATTGCACCAACAATTTGTCTCCCTGTTTGCGCTGGGTTCTTTCCACCCTGCACATTTACATCACCAACCGTTACATTTGTAACTGGACCGCCTTCTTGGCGATAGATTGGTTTTTGTCCTCTGTTCATTGCCACAAGTTGGGAGTAAAAACGCCTTGTGGATTTGGCATTCATTACAAATTCACCAGGACTTAACATCGCAGGAATCGTATCTGTACCACGCGCTAAATTACCTTTCGCTAAATACATTAAGCTTTTAACTAAACCACCTTTCATAAAACCTTGAGTTCGTAATTGTATTGCTTCTGTTTGAGCTTTGGCCGTTGTACCAATACGACCTTGTGCCGCGTTAATTCGATTTATGTCTTGTAGATAATCCCTTCGTTTCCGAGTAGACTCTGTTAATTTTTGATCTGCGACAACATATTGATTAGTGATACCCAAAGATTTTTGGATCGCCTCTCTGTTTCGATTCAGATGCTCTGTTCGTTGCATAGCTCCATCTTCTAATATTTTTGCAAGTGCGGCTTGTCTTTCAAAACCACCTAGACCAATATGTTGTTTTTCAAGTTCAGTTAATTCGGATTTTAGAACACCAACATTCTGTGTAGCTTCTAATATGTTATCAGCCATATCGGCAAAGGCTAAGATTTTACCTCTTGATCCAGAGCCTTTTGATAATTCCAAACCCATGTCTCGGAAGGTTTGAACTAGCTGTTTTCCACTTTGAACCATTTCTACAGAAACTGAGCGAGCATCTCGCAATTGATTCAGCATTTGGGAAATACTTCCAGCGGTATCAACATAGGTGTCTGTAAAGAAGCTAGGGACCACCATGGTATCTAGCATGTTTCTTTGCTGTGCTGTCGTGTCAGTGATAGCTTTCCGAATCTTGACTTGTTTTCGCTCAACTTCACTTGCTTTGTCTACTAAGTCTTTATAATCCTTAGTCATTTTAGCAACGGCTTCTTGAGCTTCCCCAAATCCTTCCGAGGGATCAAAACCTGGGACTAAAGTTCTTGCAAGATCCAATGAAGTTGACCATTCGCGAGTCGCTGCATCCATACCAGTTAAAAAGGCTTGCCGAACACGATCTGACGCTGTATTCATTGCCTCTTCATTAAGTGCGATAGTGGTTGGGGAAAATGCTGATTCGATATCTGCTTTCAATGATGCCAATTGAAGTTGGTCAGCTAAATCTAAACCCCCTAATGTTTCACTGGCTAATTCTCGAATTCGAGCAAATGCTGCCTCTCTGGATTTAGCTTGATTTTTTAAGACCTTCTCGTCCAGGATTCGACCACTATCGTCTAACGTTTTCATATTGTCAAGGACAATATCAAACTGAGTCTTGAGTTTGGCGTTGAGTTGTTTCTGATATTCTACGTCTGCTTTAGCCTTAGCGGCACGGGCGTCTAAAACTTGTTGTAAGGCACGTTCCGCTTTTAGCTGCTCATTTGAAAGATTAACTCCAAGTTGATTTGCGGCATTGTCAGCACGCCTAGCTTTCTGGAGATTATTGAACTGATCGGCAGATAATTTTCCGGCACGCCATGCAGTTTCCAAAGGTTCTAATTGATCGTAAGCAATATCTCGGATACCATCAAAGATTTTACCTGCTTCTCGATACAACGCTAATCCACGTTGAATTTTATCTGGGTCACCAGTAATCAGATACTTACTAGCTTCACGCTGTAATTTCAAACCACGAGCACGTTGAGCATCTAATTTTTGTTGGGCACCAAGGAACCGTGTGCTTCGGTCAAATCGAGCTTGTTCAGCGCTCCTAACTATACCATCAACACGGTGTTCGGAGTCTTCTCGTAATTTACCAAGATTGTCGATTTCCTTTTTGTAGTCTGCAACATACTGATCCAATAACTTGGACATGTTGTTGAACTTATCTTTCGCACTCGCTTGCTCTTCTTGGTCAGCAGCTTTAGCTGATGATATTCGTGAATTGTAGCTTTTTTGACTCACGGCTAAAACACGCAACGCCTCTCGACTTTGAGTATCGGCCCATCTTTTCTCTAAGTCTGTGAAGAGTTCAATTTCTTTGAGGTCCAGAGCTTTTTGGTATTCAGATTGAGCTTCAGCAAGTTTGACTAATGCTTTGGCTGATTTTTCCGCAGCTTTTTCTTGCTGGTCAAAGTAGTAGATTGCGCCCACTACACTTGCAGCGAGTAGACTTAATCCAAGAGTCGCCCCCGCTAATGCTACGTTGTAGAAACCTACGGTGGTTGTTAAAGCCCTCCACAATCCTATTTGTGGGGTCAATGTTGCAATAGAGTGAACTAGGAAGCGAGTATGATTGATTATAACTAACGCTAATGCTGTTCCGTAAGCTTGCAAGGAGAATAACATTAACTTGAGTCGTGGGAGTAATGCTACCGCTAGAACGAGTCCCATAGCTTTGAGAGAGGGGAGAGCGCTTGCGAACGCTCTTCCAAACTTGAGTGCGTTATTTGCGACTTCAACTAGCGCAGTACCAATGTCTACAACTAGTATGTTTTTAAGTTCATTTAGCTGCCGACGAAATTCTTCCCCGGGTGTTTCAAATACAAGTTTGTACTTTTTAGTAAGGAGTTGTGAACTTACGTTTTCAATTTCTTCCAGATTTTCGATGAACTTTTTGGTATCTTCACTAGCCAGAGTAACAGCACCAAGTAAACCACGAACACGCCGAATGAGTTTCCCCATCTCGGAGGTACTTTTTCCTGTGATCTTGGTCATCTCATCCAAGAAACCTTGGAAACCAAAAGTTGCAATACCAGCTTCTGCATTGGCCACACCGATTTCCGTGAAGATTTTCTTCATGTCTTCGGATGGTTTAATCATTCCCTGCATGACACCACGTAATTGGGTCAAAGCTTCAGCCGACTTAGTACCTTGGACCGTAATTGTAGCAATAGCTGCTAGTGTTTCATCCAGACTAATACCCAGAGCATTGGCTAATGGACCAACTCGACCCAGAGTATTAGCAAGCTCGCTCATACGAGTACGACCTAACTCGACAGTTTTGAACAACTTAGCTGCTACAAGTTCCGCTTGGCTTGTTGAAATATCAAAACCATTAAGTGCGGCTGTTAAAAGATTAACAGCGTCTTCAGTTGAGCCCACGGCAGCAATAGAGAGCTTAGTTGCAGTTTGGAATACCTTTAATGACTCAGTTGCATTACCTACTTGGTTCGATAAAGTTTGATACAAACCTTCGGCCACATCGAGTCGAGATTTTCCAAATTCATCAGAGGTTTCTCGTATAATGTTAGCAATGTCATCTAAACCACCATATGCATTATTAGCAATGGTACCAACTTCTGCTACTGCCCGAGTAAAGTCAAGGGCTTCACTAATTGCGTCTCGTAATGCTTGTCGGAGAACATTTAAGGATCGAACAATCAATTGAGTCGTAACAATACGAACCATGGTTTGCCAAGATACGGTGAAGTTACGAATAACATCCGTATTAGTCGCTTGTTTGGTAGCATTTTGAATGTTACGCATGGCAGATCGCATACGAGTCTGCGTACCATTGACTTGTGTGTCAAGTAATTTTAGCTTAGCTCTAAAGTCTGCAACTGATCCACCACTTCGATGGAAAGCCAAAACTAATTCATTGAGACCTCTATTGAAAAGCTTCTGATTTTTGATTGGAGCACCCGCAAAAGTTTTACGGGCGACCGCGTCCAATTCTTGAAGGGATGCTTTGGCTTTATTGACTTGACCTGTATCGACAGGCGGCGCACTAGAAGCCTTAGCAGCTTTCTGAGTTGCTGTTGTAGCTTTGGCTCCATACACACGTTGTAATTGATCCGCGGCAGCTTTAGCAGCGTTTTTAATCTGGATTAAATTGCCAGTAATCTTTCGTGTGCTTGTATTGATACCCTTGACTGTCTTAGCATGAGTTCTAAGCACAGTATTGAGCTTTTCATACTGCGTTGTCAATGTCTCAAGTGTCTTGAGAGCCTGAGCAGCATCAAATACAAATTCCTGCCTAATGTCGTCGGCCATGTTAGCTCACCTTTACTCGTTGAACTCTCGTAGCTAACGCTGGGTCTGGGAGCCCAACCGTATTTTCAGCCATTGCGTTTCGCACGGCAGCTAATCCTTGTTCTTGAAATTGGTAGGGGCCGGGGTGTCTCAGTTGCGAAAAAATCCCCGAATCACGATCTACATTCGCGTTATGGTATTCGTTCCAAATCAAATGTGCTAAATCCGCCGTATAAAAGAAACGGCCAACCCCTTTGCCAATTTCTACGCCTCCACCACTATGTCGCCTACCATAGGCGATTCCGGTACTGTTACCACCTGTAATCGGCACTCGGAATTTAATCGCGTCAGCTAGATGTAAAAACGTTGCCGCTGATGCACCCGACCATACACGATAATTACCATCCTGCCCCGCAATTACATTGATTGCGGTAGCTTGTAAATAAGCCGCACCCATGGTGCTCAATATCTCCATCATCCAATCGTCAAAAAACTCTTGGTATCTGGCAGCATTGAATTTAATCAACTCTAATTTCAGTTTGATTTTCACGGTCAACGTCTCCGTTTTGACGTGCCAGGCATCCATGCCCCAGCCATAGCTTCCATTTCTTTCATCTCGTCGTCCTCTCGGGTCTGGTGGTAGCCAAGAATCAGAGCTTGTTGCCACACACCATTGTCGTCCCATGTAGACTTGATACCGGGTGGAAGAATATCAAGCCTTTCACATGCTCGCCATATTACGAACTCGGTTGTTCGGTACGGGGGCCAGAGGATACGCTTGGAACCTGACGCTGACCACGTAGAAAAACCTGCCGCGCCGATTCAAGCTTACTTTCATCCAAGGCATTGGCTTCCATCACTACTTGCATAATGCGATTGACTTCGATAGTCGAAAGTCCAGCGGCTTGGAAATCTTCTTGCCACTTGGTAAAGGTACTGGGCTTGTTAATATCCACTAGGTCCCATTCAATTCCACTGGGCTCCAGAGATTTAACAACCAAGTAACCTAATTGACGTTCGTTGTGATTCTCCATTTGCTGCTTGTAGCCAGGATCATCTACGTCTTGCACATAACCATCTTT
>JGI10211J34971_10001463_pt1 | contig 19461 bp, 21 predicted proteins | sample Etolagsediment_FD_34971 | JGI IMG/M metagenome (IMG submission 34971)
ACTTTATAGAAAAATGGAATCATCTGCAATAATAATTTCGGATACAACGTTAGACAGACTATTATCTAAAATCAGTCTAAAAGCCAAGAAATCTTTTTTGCTTTATTTTTTAACAACCCCTAAATTAATCCAAAAATTCAGCACCATTTTTTTACCAGAATCCATATTGCAAGACATTGAATTTTCCAACAATCTCATCCATTATCTTAAAAATGAGCAAGTTAATATTGGCATATCATTAAATACCCAATTTGCTAAAAATGGAGAAGATATACCCTTAACTCAAGATTATATTTGCAATCCACTTCCAATAATATTACAGTACAAGCAGCAATTTGCAGACATAAACTCTTTTCATATTGTTCTGCCATTTGGAAAAAGGCGCATACAAAAATCACCGAAACATGATGAATATGTTGTACAATCGCACTATAATTGGACAACACTTGCTACAATTGCGCAAGTGATGCAAAATATGAATATGGAATTAATTGCTGAATTAGATGTTTATTTTTATGAGAATAGTAGTGAAGATTATTATATCCATATGCGACAGATTTTATGGGATGGTCAAGATTTATTCAAGAAATTGGGCCTAAAACTGCCAACATTATTGGTCAACCCATTTTATCCGAAACTAAAAGGTTTAAGAAATCCGGATGTTTTAGACCCAGCAAATATTGCTAATACAACATTACGGTGTTTAATGGAGAGTTTGCAGAAACCACCGACAATATGGATAAAATCATATGAAGATATGGGACCATATGCATATGCGAAATATGTAAAATTTATAACAACATATAGGAAAGAGGGGCAATTGCAGATAAGATTTACAATTGGAGGGGAAATGATGGGAGAGTTTATAAATATTTGGATGGGAAATACAAATAATATGGAAGAGGCACGAAAAAAAGTTAGCGATGGATTAGTTGGGTTTTTTTAGGTTGCAACTCCAACAGGGGATTTTGTCAATATTGATGTAGTCTTTAAAATCGGGGTGTTTTTCAATGTTATATTTGCGGAAATCGCAACGGTCTTCTGTTTCAAATTTGCCACGGAATTTCAGGCATTCAGGTTTATTTTTGTTTTCATCTTTCCAGCAATAACATGCTGGGTCTTTATCATTATGTGTTCTGCAGTAATGTTCAATTGCATTTTTGCATTTTTTATCTTTAACATAGCCTTTTTCCCAATCAGCTTTTTGGCAATCAAATTGTGAACAAGGATTTTCATTTCCCAATATTAAAAATGGGCATTTGTTCAAATTTGCTTTATATTTTCTTTTATCTAAAATATTTGGAACGGGACATTGTGGGAAATTGGTTTCAAAAATAAGTTTAGCAGTTTCAATGTTGGTACCATAATCACGTAAACCGCTGTAACCTACTTTTTGTTCAAGAGCGGAATTTTTAGGAACAATAACATAATAATGTCCATCTTCATATCTAACTTCTGGGCAATTGCCATCTTTTTTATCTTCTGTTTTAGCAATAGGAGTTGTGATAATAAATGCTTCAATATTTTCCAGCATTTTGGAATTAACAGTGGCTAATTCTTTGCCAACTGATTTCATTTTTAAGAAATATTTACTTAATGCAACAATATCTTCCATGTGCAAGAAATGATTGTAATATGCAAATGCATATAATTGGCCAATAAATTGTCTATAAGGATTAATCATTAATGGCTTATTATCAAAATATATTTTGGGACAGATTGTATCAATAATTCGCTGTTCATTTAAGTACAATTGTACATTATTTCCATTATAAGTTACACCAATCATTGTGTCCATAGAAACTAAATATTCAATGTTAGATTGGTACAGTTCACCACCAGCGATTAATTGTATTTTTCCATATGATTTGGGCAAGTAAATTGCAAGTGCAACTCCTTGATTTCCAGAAATGGACAATAAGCAATCACCTTCAAGAGTTGGAACTGGTATACGTTCTTCTTCTTCTTCTTCGCCAACAAATGTTTCAACTTGTTGCGTAATTCCTTTTACCAACATAACCAGAGAGAATTGGTCATTAAGTGCCAATTGGTTAGAGTTTTGTAATTTAAATGCGGAATTCCCTGTAATTGTATTACCAGACAGAGTGATTTGTCCTTTTTTCTGTTCAATAAAAGAAGTAAAATTGTTGTTTAAACCGCTTAAATCATTTAATTTTTTACCAGAGAAAACGTCAGGATTGTATGCATTAATGTAAGTGCGAAGGTCATCTATGATGGGGATGCCGTTATTGTCAACAAGTTCAAACAGTCCAATGTCGGTGATGTAGTTAAAACCGGATATGTTGTTAAAATTAAATGCGATATCAATGGTTACTAAAATGGGTTCATCACTGGCGGGAGTTTTAAAGAGGGTGTACATATAGTTAAATTTTCCTTTAGGTGTTTTTTTGCTATCTTTTTGTGTATTAAAGTGGTTGCTGCTTCCATTGAATGAGATGCGGTGATGCAATGGATTTTTTTCGGAAGAATAATAAAGACAACCTAAAATAAAGTTGGTGTTAGGTTTTAGGGTTGTTTCAACTCTGTAATATATTTCAGCGTTTTTGTCCATTTTTCTGTTATATGATTGCCGCAAAACATAGGATGTTTGTCCACTATTAGGGTGTACAATAATGTCGTGTTTTCCGGATAAACCTTGATTTTCTTTTAAATGCTGGCCGTTATGGAATGAGCCATTAGTTAAAAGATTGTTTTTATTGTTGGTGAATTTTTCAATGGGTTTTTTAAAGTTAAATATGAATGCAGTTATAAGAATAACAATAAGGACAATAAGAAAAACAATAAGATAAATCATATTTATTTTATAGTTAGAAATAAAATTATTTTGGCAAACCTTTTTGTATATCAACTGGTATACCACTTGCTTCTAGGAAATTGGATGATTGTAGCAATTTTCCGTCAAATTTGGTGCTATATCCTTCTAAATTATTTATATTTCCAGTGGATAAATTGTAAATATTGTTATTGTTAAACACTAAATATCTTAACTTAACTGGATAACTGGCAGCTGGTCCATTGTAATCCAATTTTTCGGCAATCAATTCTAATTTGGCCACGAATCCTTTAAATTGACCACTGTTTATTTGTCCCATTATTATATTGGAGCCAGCATTATGCACAGGAATTGTAACATTAAAGTAAGTATCTGTAACTGTTCCTTTTCCATTGTCTTTCATGTTAATTTGCAAAAATTTAGTTTTATCAATTGGTTGATTTTGTCCATATGTAGCAATTGTTCCGTAATAGATCCATTTTCCGTTCCATAAGGGTGTATATTGTTTTTCCCAGTAAGTTCTTCCAGAGGAACTGAGATTAATTTGTTTACCGTTAATATTGCCGGACAATTGGAATTGTGGTTTATCAATATTACCGAAATCAGTTGGAGAATTAAATTCTTTAATTTCGTTATTATAATCAATCTGTTTGGATGCGATTCCAGCTTTTTGCAGTTGGGAAGGATTGATTTTCCATACATATTTGTTAGATTGGGAAGTAATAACGCTGCCATTATCTTCATATAAATACCCACCAAAGTTAGAGTATGCTAAATAAAGTTGCGATGTTTTATGACGTATATTGTAGTTTCCGTTGTTTTCAATTATTTCCCAATATTGAGCTTCACCGCCTTTAAACATATTCACTTTAACATCACCGTTTTTGTTGAGTTCTAAATAATAATGAGGGCGAGTGTAAGTTTTAATAAAATATGTTCCAGTGAATCCAGTTTGGTTGACTGGTTCAATTGTCCATTTTTGTGGTTGTTGTGTATTTAAAACAGTAGAACTTGTTGGTCCAGTATCAGATTGGGGACTTTTACTATATTGCACATATTGGTCATCTTCAGAACGTGGGGATATGTAAACAATAGATTGGTTATTTTCCACATTAATAACAAGATTGCTGCTGGATTTGGTGTCAACAGGCGAGATAATGTTGTACGCACTTTGAACATATGGGAGGGAATAATCGGCCAATAATGTTTCTTCTGGTTTTTCGTATTTAAATTGTTTGCCGTGAGAGGTCATAAGGGAAGCAACTCCTTTTTCTAATAAAGGTTGACCGAAAATGTTAGCGCTCATGTTATTACCAATTTGTTGGTTAATAGTGATATAAGAGTTTGCATCTTTTTTGTAGATGATGGCGGCTAAATTGGAGTTTTTAACAACATCGGAAATAAATTGGAGGTTATATGTATTTTTTAAAGCAGCAATATTGGTCATAGGATTGCGGAGGTTACCATCGGGAATGTTGGAGTTAGCGTTAACAATACCTTGGCAACCATTGCCGGATGAGCCGAAAATGATGTAGGAATTGATGGGTGATTTGTTGAATAGATTAATAATTTGAGAGGTAACAGAAGAACCGAAATTTTTAATTTTATGAATATTTTTTTTGAAGAATTTGGTTGACTTGTTATTGTTGGAGTATTGGAGTAAATCTGTTATGGGTAAATATTGAATGTAAATAAAATCACCATTAGAAACATAAGAAGGCATTGTATTAGCATCGGTAGAAGTGGACTGTAAATAAGAAGAAAAGGATGAAGGAGATGACATAACAGTAATTTGGACGGGATTAACGGTGTCATGCATAAATTTGCTTTGTATTGGATTATCAATGGCGTTTAAAGGTTGAATTTTTTGAGATAAGTTAATGTTTTGTGAGTAGTCACAGATTCCGGGGCATTCATTGCAACCGTTGGTTGTTTGTGGTTTGTTGCTTTTAGTGTTGGTGTAAAAAAGGCCTAAACTGGAACGACCACCGGAGAAGTTTTCAAAGTTTTGTGATTTGTTGGTGCCTAAATATATGAATGGACTGGTTACAAGAAGGAAGAAAATGTAAATAATTGGTATATTTTTGTCAATATGATTATGGTATGCAAGTTGAATAAGTGCGATTAATATGATAAGAAGGACAATACCAAATAATAGAATCATTATTATTTGTGAAGATTATTTTTATGGAATTATTCTTCAATTGGTTTCCATTCGGACCAAGGTCTATCTAAAAGGACTGGTGCAGGATCATTTTTCTGGTTTAATATTTTTTTCATCATAGTTGTTTCGTAGTTAGATTGAGTCCAGTGGGGTTTTCTTTGTAAGATAGCGGGATTTGCTCTCATGTTTGCTTCTTTTTGTTTTAATAAATTATTTTTGTATTCATTGGAGTCAAATACGGATTTTACATCAACACCTTGTTGTTCTTTATTTAAAGGGTTTTCTAAGTATGCGGGATAATATCTCTGGTTAATGTCAGAGAGAGCTGCATTTACTGTTGTATTGTTAACAGGATTTAGGAGGGAACTGGGCGTTGTAGTCTCGAAAGAAACAGTGTTTTTTTTTTGGCGGCCATCATCAAAGCGATATTTGTTTAAGTCATTATTTTTTTTGGCAACATCATTGAAGTCGTTGACAGTATAAGGGCGATTATTGTTATAACTTACATTGATATTGATGGGGTTAATAGCGTTTTTATTAAGATTTTCTAAATCATTTCTGCCGTCATCCATGTGATGCCTGTTTATATCAGGACGTTGTTTTTGTTTTTTAGTTGCTTGAGATGCTTTTTTGTCAGCAGATGGAGTTTTGGAGGAACCAGAACTGGAAGGAGTGGGTTTAGGTGCAAAAGATTCTTCTTCTTCGTGGTGTGGAATCATGTGCTCTTCTTCTTGGTGTTGCTCTTCAGGGGGAGGTGGTAAAGGTTGTTGTTCTTCTTCTTCTTGAGGATTTTCTTCATAAGCGGCGAATTTTTTGAAGAGGGGAGTGTTTTGTATTTCAACTTCTTTTGGGGAGTCATCGAATGATTCTAAAAGGTCTTCTTTAGAGATTGGTGCATCATTATGGTCAAGGTAGTTTTCAGTTATAAATTGTTCAAGGTTTCTTTGGTAAACAAATTGGGCGGAGAAGTCAATGACTAAGAAGAGAAGTAGTGCAAAGACGGGGATGGTGATGATATCAATGGGTTTAAATCCTTTATGAATGGAGAATACAACAAAACAGGAGATGAAGAAAGCAAAAACGAAATAAGAAACTCTGTATCCTACAATTTGGTTATTCATTTATTTATATTCATATTATTTTTTTTATTAAAAACTATATATGGATAATATTTACAAAGGGAGAATGGTTAAAGAATTGATAGAATCAGATTTTAAAGTAGAAGAAAAAAGAGGGAAATATACTGTTAAATTGAATAGAAAATTAACAGATGGTCTAAATGGGATATTAATAATATATGCTCCATGGTGTGAACATTGTATGCTTTCTAAACCAATGTGGGAGAATATTGCTAGATTATTCCAATATAAATTTAGGGTTTATGCGCTTAATACTTATAATTTTCGTGGGGGGAATCAGAATATGACGTTACCATTGGATGTGCATGTGTATCCAGATTATAAATTTGTGGATAGAAAGGGGGATGTATTGGAATATGATGGTGGAAAATCAGAAGCGGATTTTACGAAATTTATTGTTAAAAATATTTGATTTTAAGAACCGATTTTAACGTAATTTATATATTTTATTTTTTGTATTTTTTCTGCAGTGATTAATGAATATATTGTGTTGAGATTTGTATATATGTGCTAAATTGCAGACATCACTTTTGTTCTTTTTATTTTGTGTGTAAGAGAAAACAAAAGTGGGTTTTTTACTGACTGTTAAAACGATTTGTGATATTTTTTTATGTTGTGTATGCCCATATTCACCCAGTGGATTGTGTGTAACAACTTTTTCAACATTTGGTTGGTTAATTGCCGTTGCTAAATCTAAGTAAATTTTTGGGTGCATATTATAATTTAAATATTTATCTTTGAAGTTCCATACTTCTAAAGCTGTGCCGAGATGTTTGGCAATACTTGTAATTTCCGCAACTCGTGTTGGATTATTTGCGTTAGTTATGCAAATAATTTTCCAACCTTTGCTGTTTTTTAATTGGTGATATCCCCAGAGTGTTTCATCATCAGGATGAGCAACAATTAGAAGTTTATTGAATGATTTTTGGATGATATATTTTTTTTCACCAATTGTGGAATAGGGGATAGAGATAAGAAGGCCAAATGCGATAATAAATAAAGTGAATATTGCCCATAAAATATTTTTCATAATTAATTTAATTATACATTTTTATTTTAGAATAAGTGTGTGGTTGGAACATTTCCTTGTCCATAAAACCGGAGAAATAAGATGGGAAATACATTCTTGGTCTCATATCACGTTTCATTATTCCAATTCTTTGTAAAAGTGCAGCAATAAATTCACTGCAAAACATTGTATCTTTTGGGTCATTAGCGAAATATATTTCTGTACCCATCCAAAAATTACGGGGAATATCATGAATTGCATAACCACCGATAGCAATCTGTCGTACATAATTAAAATCACCAAAATCAATATTAGCCATAATTTGTAGTTCATTTTCTATTCTTCTGTTTAATTCTGCTTGATTTACACTACAATTAATAAATCTAACTCCATAAATATCTCGGCATTTTTTGTTAAATTCGTTATCTAATTTGTTAATTTTTACACCATCAACATAATTATTTTTTATTAATGATGAAAGTTGTCTGCAACTATCTTCTTTGTATAATGATTCAATTATGTAAGGTTGGCCGTTTTTTACAAAAACCATTCCAATATGATTGTAACTATAATTGTCAGGAGTGAACATCCATCTGCTGTTAAAAAAATTAGTTGCTTTACTTTTAGTAACAACTTTATCAACAGAAGCACATGTTAATATTAAGTCACCGGTTTTAAGGTAAGGGATAATATTTTTTATATTACCGGAAATTTTTACGTTTTCAAGGAAATTTCTGGTTTCAGATGATTTATAGCGGATGAATTGGAGTAAAAAAATAAGGAATATTAGAAAAAGTAATGCTAAAATGGAGAAAACAACAATCCCTAAAAATTTAAATTCATTGATTAGCATATTTTTATGAATATTATTTTCTAACAACCATAAACAAAATTAAAACCGATATTAAAAACATTAAAATAAAAATCACAGAAGAAACAATTACATATGGATACACTTTATCAATAATGTACATAAAAAGTGGGTCAATAACTTGATGTTTTATTTTATCTTTAGTATCATCTTTAGAGAATTCTTCAACTAAAAAGTCAACGGCGGATTTGGAAATTTTATCAATCATTTAGTTTTTGTAATTTTTATATTTTGGATGTTTAACGAAAAAAATATAAAAAATAATATGTTAAATTGCTACATTAAAAATACTCCATCTCTTTCTAAAATAATACTAAATTATGGAAAGAAATATTTACAAAATATTGACCATTTAGCAATAAGAACATTTGAACCAGAAAAAATGGATAAAATATTTAGGCAACAAAAATATAAAAAAATGGATGACCTTTATTTTTTCCCCCAGCATAAAGCTTGTGCAACTTGGTACAAAACAAATTCAGAAATACCTCGCATTTTTATGTCATCATATTTAGGAGCACATTATGATGTATTTGATGTGGAAAAAATCCAGAAATATAGGAATGAAGGTTTAAAATATGGGGATTATTTAGAATTGCAGAAGAAAAATCAATATTTAGCATGGACATTATTGTTTCCCAATAAAGTGAATCATTTAGCATTTACTGTAGAAAATTTACACCAATTTTGTGATGTATTGGAAAAAGATAATTTTTTATTAAACAATAGGGAAAATCCGATACAGATATCTAAGGATGGGTTGTTGAAACAGGCGAGTATAGTTGCTGATAAAGTGGATTACCAATTTTTAGATGGATTGTACAAAGTTCCATATGGTTTTGTGGAATTTGTGGAGAGATATAGAGATGGGTTTGAACAAGAGAATGCAAATAAGATTTTTGATTCAACTAAAGCTTAAAAATAAATGGCTATTAATGTTTATGAGTAAGTTATGGATTTATAATACAGAGTGTCCTTATGGGATTGAGAAAAATGGACAAATACAATATTTTAAAGTATTGCTAAATGAAAGTAAACACGATTTTATAATGAATGCAATTCGTGAGAGGGAAGAGCAAGAGAGCAAGAAGTTAAAGGCAGAAGTAGTGTCAAGTTTACGGAAATTGAAAGATGGATATTGGTTATTAAGATTACGTTTAAAAAGTTATAGAAACCATTATAATGTGAAGATGGATTATAGGGAAAAGACGGAGAATTATTTAAAAACATTTGAGGAAATATCGCCAGAGGATAGGATTGATACGGAAATTAAGTTAGGTGGTGGGTTTTTGTTTAATTGGAATGGGGAACCAAGGGTAGGGTTGGACATATATTTAGAGAAGGTGGTCGTTTAAGTTTGTATTTTAAAGTGGTATTATTAAATATGGAGAAGATATTTAATAACAGTAATTATAGGACAATAGACAATGGTAGTGTAACATTTAGGACACCAAAGCGTGTTCAGAGTGGTGTGGATTTTAGTAGGATAGTGTATACTTTAGAGGGTGAGAGAGTTAAATTAAGTTTTGAGACGGATGTATTTGTGTTACAGAATGGAATTAATAGGACGAAGAATGGGCAATATGTAGTGGATATACAGATAGATGAGAACCAACAGGCATTTAGTGAATTTGTTGGAGAGATGGATGAATTAGCGCTGGGAAAATTATGGGAGAATAGTAAAAAATGGTTTGGTGAACAATTAGACCAAGATATTTTAGACAGTTTTTACAAATATCCATTTAGGACGAATACAACTGGTGGTTCGTATATGAGGGTTCCTTTAGATATGGAGAATTTAGTTGTAAGAAATCAGAATGGAACCCAAATGAATTTGGAGCAGATAGAGAAGGGAAGTAGGGTGAAGGTGAAGGCAACATTGGAGGGGATGGAATTTTACAAACAATTAGTATTGCCAGTATATAGAATAACGGGAATAACTGTTTATGTGAATAATAAAAAAGTGAATGATGGATATAGTTTTTATACTTATGATAATAATTTACCAGATTTAGTGAGAGATGATTTAGACAATGGTTTAGAGACAGATGCAGAAGAATTGGCCACATTTCATGATAAAAATGAGAGAGAAGTTAAAGCAATGTTAGGAATAAAAGAAGAAGAAGTAGGAGTAGAAGAATTGGATGATAATTTGGATGAAACAGAAGAAACAAGAATAGAACCAAGAGATAATTTAAATACACAAGAAGAAACAAGAGAAGAGGGAGAGGATGGACAAGAAGAAGAAAATTTAGATGGATCAGAAGAAGGGAGAGAAGAAAATTTAGATGCACCAGAAGAAGGGAGAGAAGAAAATTTAGATGCACCAGAAGAAGGGAGAGATGAAAATTTAGGGAATGGACAGGAAGAATTGGGAGAACAAGAAACAGAAAATTTAGGTGAATTGGTTGAAAATAATGATCTAGAGGGTGAAAAATTGTTTAATGATGATGATAATTTAGAGGGGGAGACTTTAGGGGAAGTAGAAACTGTAGAAAGGACAGTGGAGGAGACGGAAAGGGATGATATAAGTGAGATATTGTCTAAAAATTTAACGAAAGCTTTAGATGAAGGAGAGAAAACTTTAGAGATATATGAGGATGATACTTTGGAGGATAAGGAATTGAAGTTAAGAAGGGCAATAGAATTGTTGAAGAGGGAGAAAACTGGGACACAACAGAGTGATGTCAGTTCAGATTCAAGGAGGAGTAAACGGAAGGTAATTTTAAGATATAATAAGAAGCGAGTGGTGAATCAGGCACTTTAGGGATAATATGGAATTTTCGGCAATTTTTTTTTATAGTAATTTAATATAAATGGCTGAAGGTAATTCTTATACATTTGCTATTATTGTTATAATTGGTTTAGTAGCTCTCTTTTTTGTATATTGGTTTTCCACTTCAAGAAGACCAGTTGTTATGAACGAAAATTATGAAAATTTGCATGAGGAAGACGAAGTTATGGAAAGTATGACTAATCAAGGAGATGTTAAAACTTCTATGCCTCCAGTTAGTCAAGATGAACAATACAGATTTTCTCATGCCCAAGATTTCCCCCCAACTACCACAAAACCCGCTCATGGTGATTTAGTTGGTCAAGGTTTACAATCAGAATATTCTCAAAATCCCGCTCTCCAGCAATTACGTCAAGCTGCCTGTTTCCCAAAAGAAATGTTAACACCTGAAGAACTTAAACCCCAAGATAACTCCACCCTCTGGGCTCAAGTAAATCCTGAAGGTGAAGGCTCCCTTAAAGGACGTTCATTCTTACAAGCTGGCCACCATATCGGTATCAACACTGTTGGCCAAACACTCAGAAATGCTAACCTCCAATTAAGATCCGAACCTCCTAACCCTCAAGTACAAGTATCTCCTTGGATGCAGACCACGATCGAGCCGGATGTATCAAGAAAACCATTGGAAATTGGTGGTTGCAGTTAAGCAATACATTAAGAAATACGGTAAAAATATTTTTAGTTTTTTTTTCTAAAAATATGAAAATTATTTGCATGATTTTGCGTATCCGATGACTCCACATCCGATTCTTTTTCCGGCGTGACCAGTAGTAAGGCTATCGTCATGATGGCCTAATCCTAGATCGTCTTCATTTTCGTGAACAACGATGCTTCTGCCGATGACGCTGTATTTTCCTTTTAATTTAACAAGTTTATCAAGAATGTTAATTTTGGCTATACCTTTATCATTTGCGACAATGTTTCCTAAATCGCCAACATGACGTTCTTTAGATTCAAGCCCACCATGATTTTTATTAAATGGGTTGTAATGTGCACAAAGAGATGTGCAACCATCTGTTAGGTCACCGGTTTCGTGTATATGAAAACCATGTTTTCCGGGTGTGAGGCCTTTAATATAGCCAGTTATTAATGTTTTATTGTTCGTTTCTTGGAGATGAACTACACCATTTACTTTTCCTTGAATTACACAAACAGCGTTAACCATATTATTATCTTTAGGAAAAATAATTAAAAATAAAATTAATAAAAAAATAAAAATCATTTCTTAAATAGTAAAAGAAAAAATTAACAAGTTATGTGTTTTTAAGAAAAAAGAGTAGATATTATTGGTAAATTTTTTAAAGAAATAAGTGCGTTTGTATTTAAAAAATTTTGTCTTTATAATGTATATACATTAATGAATATACACGATGAATATGCATATTTAGTTTTTACAGATTTAGAATATTTCCAGATTGATAGTTTAGGGAGTGAAGAGGAGATTGCAAAGATTGAGGAATGGTACAATAAGATAGGTAAAACTTTTGAGTTTGAGAAAACAGACATAGTTGCAAAAAATGATAAAATTGCAGAATATCAAGAAATATTTGGAAAAAACATATTGTTAAGACATAAGGAAGATATTGTAAATAAGATGGAGATTGTAGGGCAACATATTGATTTGAAGAAGCAAGTTGAAAATATAAAAAATTTATACAATCCATATGTAAAGGAGAAAGAAGAACTTAAGGTTTTGAGAGATGACGTTAATGAAACACTTTTAGAAGAAGATAAGGTATTAAATTTAAGAGGATTAATTCAACCAAAATCACAAGAAAAACAAATTCAGAATTATGAAGATTTTAGAGGATTAATTCAACCAAAATCACAAGAAAAAAACCAGAATAATAAAGAAATAGTTGCTGCTAATAGTTTTGATAATGAATTTTATTATTTATCTGGAGAAAATACAATTTGTAAATATGCTGTTTTTAATGATTCATCTGGAATTAAGAAAAAGGCACAAAGAAGAGAAGAGAAAACAAAGTATATATTAGTTTTGCATAAGGACTCAAATTCCACAATTGTTATAGAAAATCCAGATGAAATTGACTTTAAACTTTTACAAAAATGCAAACAAAGTTTTACAAATTATTTGGATATAAAGGATGATATTGTTGGAGAGGTTGCTAAAAAATATTTTGATGAAAAGATTTTTGATGATGAAGAAGATTTTAAAAATAAATATGATTTTTTCCGGAAATTAACAAATGAGGAAAAAGAGCAATCACACGATAAAGATGAGAAATCATTGGTAATTGGTTTTATAAATGATAAGTATAATATAACTGATAATATAGAAGAAAGGATAAAGGCATCGAAAATATGTGAACAGATAGAGGAATATGTGAGTAATAATTTGGAGAATTTTGAGAAGGGGAAAGTTGCATTTCGTAATAAGTTATCAAAGTATTTGTTAGATATGGGATTGAAGAAGAGGAGATTTGGAGATGGATTTTATTATTATGGATTAGTTCCAAAGAATAATTTTACAATTGATAATATTAATATGGTATTTCCAGATTTAAATGAGACAGATATAATAGAAAGACTAAAAAACCAAAGAGAAGAAGAAATTTATGCACTTCATAGAGCAGCAGCTTAAAAATTTATTAATTAATATCTAAAATAGAAATGTTTTTTTTAGATGTTTGCAATTTCCAACAATTCAATAATAACAATAATCCACAATTATGTTTGGACGTTGGAGATTACAGCCTTATTTTTAATAAACCACCAGAAGATAAAAATCCTCCAAAAAATTTAAATGGCTGCACATACAGTTCTTTATCAGATATGCAACAAATCCAGCAAGAAAATGAAAACCGAATGGTGGCAATTTGGTCTAAATTTTACAGACATGATGAGATAACGCATAGTATGTGTTATATGCCGGATAATAGTTGGCAGTTTATGACATTTAAGCGTAATTATATTAATTATTTTCCTGTGCATTTATTGGCTGATAATTTAACTTATTTAAATTTAAGTAGATGTAAATTAACGCATATAATTGGAAAATTGCCGGATGCATTAAGATATTTAAATATAAGTAATAATGAGTTGCAAAAAGTTGAACAATTTTCTGGAAATTTGGAGGTAATAAAATTAAATAATAATAGATTGCAAAAAATTCCAGAAGTTCCAGTTACATTATGTGTATTAGAAGTTGCAAATAATAAGTTAACAAAATTACCAGAACAAAGCATAATGAATGCACAAATAAAAAAAATAAATTATGAAAATAATTTAATCCAGCATTTCTCACAAATTTTTATTGACTTTTTGGATGGAATTGGAGAACAATGGGAACAAAATATTGTTTTTCGTAGCAATCGTAAGAGACAAAAAAGAATTGTTAATTTACCCCAAGTTCCTGTTATAAGAGTAGATGCAAATGGAAAAGATGTTCATAAAACGATTTATAAAGATACACAGAATGTGCATGATCATGATATTTATCAGCAATCCAGAGAAATATTTAATTATTTGCGAAATAAAGTTAAGAAGTTATTGAAATTTAAGAAATGCAGAAAGTTTTGTAAAGATTATTTATCAGCAGAAGAAATGCTTAAATTAACAGGTATGTTTAAATTAGAACAAAGAATTGAATTATTAGATGCAACTTTTAAAACTATTTTTTGTTATGCAATATCATATGTTAGAGAAAATTTTGGCAAAGAAGATAGAATAAACTTTTTTGGATTATTTAAGATTGAATTGGAAGAGATGCCAATAGTTTGTGTTAGTGGACGTTTAATGCGTTTATTTAATTGTTTCTCCAGTATTGACCCAGAAATAAAAATAGGGATTACACCAGAAATGCAGAAACAAGCAAGAATAACAATTGTTAAACAAAAATATGATGCAGAAATGGAAAATAAAGAGATGCAAGACCCGATTGGCTTTGAACATAGAAGTTTTATAGAAAAGGTGCAAGCGGTAGAGAGGGTAAAAATATTGAATGATAAGTATGTGAAGATGATGAGAGATAATTTGGAGGAAATAGGAGTGAAAGAGGAGGAGATAGTGGAATGGTGTAGTGTTTGGGAAGAAGAAAATACAGAGTATAAGGAGAAATTAAAAAATTTGGAACCAGTTATTGAATTGGTTATAAATAATGAGACTGTAAGAGCATATAAAAAGTTGGAAAAAATGGAAGAGTTAAGTGATTTTATGACACAGAATGTTGTGGATACACTTGAAAATTTTAATAGATCAATACAAAACCATTTTTGTAATTCTAAAAATATTTATTTTGACCAGAGAAAAATATTTTGCCAAGAATGTTTCAATAGTAGCTATATAAATAATAATTTAAGTTGTGAAATTAATAATCAATTAAAAAATAAACATAAAGAACAATGTCCACATTGTATTAATGTTTATCAGGATAAAGAAATTATATTTTGTAATCAATGCATAAATATTAATTTATTTCATAAATATCGTAAATATAATGTGGAATATATTTCTTTATAAAATATTAAAAAACTTCTTGATATTATAAAATATACAAAGATATTTTGTTTAACTCTGGTTAAATTTCATACGTATCTTTATAAATATCAGTTTCTATAACTTGAGGACTATCTAATAATATTTTTTTATTAATTTTTTCCAATAATTTAGGTAAAGGTCTTAAAAAATCAATTATTAAAATTACTCTGGTATAATTGTTATTTTTTATAACAAAATGTTCGTATGTATCATCGAATAGGAATGGTTCATTTTCTTTCCAATATTTTTTAATGCCATTAATTTGGATAAATGATTTGTCGTTAGGATGGATAATTATTGGATAATGATATCGTAAAACACCATTATAAAATGCTCTATGTGGTTTAAGGTATGTTTTACCTTTCATTATAGCAAAATAGATTATTGGGGCATTATTCATATTTTTAATAATGGAGTGGAGTTTAGGGAAGAGTTTGGCATTTTTTTCAATAATGTTAAAAAATTTTAAATAGATGACTTCATAATTATCTTGCTTTCCAAATGTTTTATCGTATTCATACCATTTTTTTGGTTTTATTTTATTGATAGTTTGTAAAAATTCTTTTTTAATTGTATGATAATTTTTTTTAAATTGGAAATGTTGGGGTATTTTAGAACAAGAGAAAAATACTTTATTTGGATTGGATATATAGATTAAGGATGTAAAAAATATTTTTTTGTAATTTTTAGGATATTTGTAAATTGATAGAGGTAAAGGTGGATAGCGTGTTCTGGAGCAATCTAATAATAAAATTAAAATAATAAAAAATAATAAAAAAAAAATTATTATCATAATTATAATATTACATTATATTATAATGCCAGGATATAGTGGAGATCTTGAAGCTGAAATGGATGGTGGAAAGAAAAAAACCCTACAAAAGAAAACACAAAAACCCAAACAAAAAGTTCATACTGGACCACGTGGTGGTAAATATGTAGTAAAGAAAGGTAAAAAAGTTTATCTTTAATTATTATAAAATTTCTTAAACATTATTTAAGAAATAATATTATTTTAGATCTCGTAAATTAAGCACATGATTATTTGCTGCATCCCATGTATCATTTATTCCAATATTTACAATATAATATGCATAACGCATTTGTTTTAATGATACTTCAATATCCATTTCACCACAACCAGTGCAAAATGTTGTTGTAAGAATACTGGTTATTTTATGTTTGAATTTTTTATTGTGATTTACAACACTACTTAAAACTGCTTTAAATGCATAATATGCATTCAATGTTCCTACTACATTCTCTGGTGTTGTCATAGTCGGTGCATGTGCTAAAAATGGATATTTTTCATTTTCTGTTGGAATTAAAATACAAGTTCCAATGGGTTGTTCACCATAATATTCTTTTTCAATTTCTTTTCTTACCTTACGTCCAATATAATCAGTATCATAATTTTTCTTCAATAAATATGATAAGACTGCATCTATGCCGCCATCCATTTGTCCAAAACTATTTGCAGGACTAACAATACAATCATATGGTTCACATTTTGTTATATTTTCAAAAGAATAGCTAATGTTTGGATAATTTTCAAATATTACTTTACCATATTTTTCAATTTTCTTGTCAAGAGAAACAATATGAATTTTTATGTTTTCCATAGTTATTGTTAAATAATATAATATAATTTTTAATCAATTTTTATGAGTAAAAGGTTTAAAAAGATTTTGTTATAAAAAAAATAATGAAGCGTCCAATTTATTGTGCTGACCCTAATTTTCAATGTGGCAAAAAATCAAAGAAGCAAAAAGTAGAAGAACCGGACGACACCTCATCGGAAGCAATAGCTGGTTTGGATTTTGGCAAGTTGTTTAGTTTAGGTGGTGGAAGTTCTGGCATCAATAGAGAAAAAAACCATATTTATTTCTACGATGATGTAACAACAGAGAATTGTTTGGAATTAAACAAGCATATTGTACAGTTAGCCAAAGAATTGCAAAAACAAAGTTTAGAATATGACACTAAACCTGCAAAAATTTATTTGCATATCAACAGTTATGGCGGTGAATTGCTCGCATGTTTTTCCACAGTGGACTACATTCGTAACTGTCCTGTTCCGATTGTGTCAATTGTGGAGGGATGTGCAGCGAGTGCGGCGACGATGTTGAGTGTTGTATGTGATGAACGTTATATGACGCCAAGTAGTTATATGTTAATCCATCAGTTACGGGGGGGTTATTGGGGAAAGTTTGATGAGATGGAGGAGGATTTGGACAATAGTAAGAAGTTTATGGAGAAGATATATGAGATTTATGAGGAATGTACGAATTTGACACGTAAACAGTTGAAGAAGATGTTACGCAAAGATGAATGGTGGGATTATAAGACATGTTTAGAGTATGGATTGATTGATGGAGACAATGGAGGGTGGACGCACCAAAGGGTTGTAAAAAGGTTTAAGAAGAAAACAGCAAAGAATGTGGAAGAACGGGAAGAAAGTGATGATGGAGGGGATGATGGAGGGATTGTAAAGAAAGTGAGAAAGGCGATAGGATTAAGAAAAGAAGGGATTAAGACGAGGAGTATGAAGTGAATTTAGTTTTTTCGAAATATAAAATATATATATTTTATAAATATATATGCCTGCAGATGCTACTGTTTTATCAAGCCTTGATGGAAAATGGTTTAATTTTAATTCAACAGCAAATTTTAAACCCCCTTGTTCTAATGCCGAAATAATAAGTAATCGTTGGTTTCATTTAGAGAAGTTAGGAGAAACATTTTCTCTTTACAAGGTTTTAACTGTAATAGATAAATGTAATTTATTAAAAATTCCAAATGCATCAACAGCAGGAATAAATTATAAAAATAAATATTCAGTTTCTTTACAAGGAGCAGTTTTATCTTACAATCCAAGAATGGATGCTTATGATTTAAAAATCGTAAATTATGGTGATATTACAGAATACAACTTACAATATGATTATGAAAATTTAGGTTTGGAGGGAATTTTTTTTGAAAATTGTTTACCAAAAGAAAAATCAGGATTGGTTGGATATACTAAATCATTTGGTAATGATGTTCCAAAATGCTTTGAGAATGTAGATTTTATGAAGTTGTATAAGAGAATTTATTGCCAACAAACCAAAGCTGAATAATTACTTTTAATTTTTTCTTCTGGAGAAAATTAAGAATGACAGATAATTTTAAAAAATATATTTTAGAATGGGAGCAAACCCAGCGCAAAATAAAAGATGTTAATGCACAAATGCAACCATTCCAGCAGAAAATCCGGTTATTAAAAGATAAATCCGACCAATTGGAAAAATCCATTATATCACATATGCAGCATAACCAGATGGGAGGAAGTAAAATAGAAATTGGAGATATTATGATTACTTTAGGAGAAGCAAAGAGGACAGAATCAGTTAACAGAGAATATTTACTAAGGAGAGCAACAGAATTTCTGCAGAATGATAAAATGGCGAAGAAATTGGTGGACTATGTTTACGAAAAACGCACACAAACGATTACACCAACACTGCGGAGAAAACAGAGCAGAAAAAAGGGTTTAAAGTCTTAAACATAAATGTTGTATTATACCAGCTCTAATGTCAGGATTGTATGTTCCGGGTGCTTTTAAAAAGAAAAAAGAAGAAGAAAAATTGGTGGATGATGGAAAGATTCCAGCGCCACAAAAAGTAGCAACTAATACGTGGGGAAGTAAGCAAACATTTTCCAGTTTAGTAAAAGGAGATAAAGTGGAAGTGGCAGAAGAAAAGGAAAAAGAGGAAAAGGATGTTGTAGTTGTTCCTTATGTAATAAGAACGCAACCTTTAGAAGAGGTAAGATTTAGAAGATTTTTTAGAGAAAATCGGGAACAATTGAAGGATTTGTATTTAGATATGATTGATTATGATGGGACATTTTTGGATAAATTGAAGAAAGAAAAAAATGGTTTAGTGTTTTTTTCAAGATTTGTTTGGTCTTTAATTTAAAAAGAATGCAACAATTATAAATTAAGAGATGTACAATAAACTAACAAAGAAACAGTTAGAACAAAAAAGATTAAAAAAAGAACAAGAAAAGCGGGAACATTTTGAGCAGTATAAGGAACAATTGGATGTTGATTACTTTGATTTGTACAGTGAGGACTTTCAGGATTTTTATGAATTCTTTAGAGATGGTATAGATAGGAGGGGTTTAGGTGTAGTGGAAGGTAAACTAAA
>JGI10211J34971_10001466_pt1 | contig 19441 bp, 20 predicted proteins | sample Etolagsediment_FD_34971 | JGI IMG/M metagenome (IMG submission 34971)
GTAAAATAAAGGCGGCGGGGGGAATCAGAACGGCAAAACAGGTGATGGAGTTTCTCGAAGCGGGGGCGGAAAGGATAGGTACTTCTTCAGGGGTGCAGATGATAAACGAGTTCAGGGCGGGGGAAAAACGATGACGACGGGCACAGCGGCCGTAAGCAGGAAAAACATCCTTTGCAAACTGCACTACAAGAGAATCAGCACATCGATAAACCTGCCGGCTCTAAGTGAGACATTTGCCGGATTAGAGTCACCGTCGATTCTGGGCGGCAACGTGTCCAAGAAGGACGCAGACAGGTTTAGTTACTGGGCGGCCCGTCCGAAAGAAGTATTTGAATTCAGGATGGGAGAAAAAGAGCCGTTCCGAAAACTGCACGAGGTACTAAATAAATACAAGCTCGAAGAAAGCTGCGACAACAATTTGCCGAAGGGAGTATTTTGCGGCGGATGGGTAGGGTATTTCAGCTATGAACTTGGGCGATATATTGAGCGGCTGCCGGAGACGACCATAGACGACCTCAAGATGCCGTTGATTCGGCTGTGCTTCTATGACAGGGTTATATGTTATGACCATATCGAAAAAGACTTCCGGCTGATTGCTTTGGAGCTGCCGGATGATGTTGAGAGGCCGGTGGAGAAATTAGCAGGTCTCGAACAATTATTAGCCAAAGCCCGGAAAGTTTCCGTACCACAACCGATGCCTGCGGACATTGAGAATATCGATTTTTCCAAAAGCCGCTGCAATATGGACAAAGACTATTACCTTCGAGCAATCAAGAAAATAAAACGCTATATTTATGACGGCGAGGTTTACCAGATTAACTTTTCACAGCGCTTTGAGAGCGATTATAATGCTGGGCCGATAGAGCTTTTCCACTGGCAGAATTATTATAATCCGAGTCCCTATGCGGCCTATATCGACGGCGGCGGCTTCACAATCGTAAGTGCGTCACCTGAAATGTTTATAACAATTCAGGACGGCGTTATCAGCACCAAGCCGATTAAGGGCACTCGTCCTCGAATCAGCGAAGCGGGCAAAGGTAAACAAATCAATGCAAAAAACTTTGAAGAATTGGTCAACAGTGAGAAGGAGCAGGCGGAGCTGAATATGATAATCGACCTGGAGCGCAATGATGTAGCCCGAATCTGTGAGCCGGGCACGAGGACTGTAATTCAGCCGAGGACAATTGAAAGCTACCCGACCGTCTTTCACGCAGTAGCGACGGTGGCGGGACGGCTAAAACCCGAGATTTCGTTCTGCGATATTCTGCGGGCGGTGTTCCCCGGCGGCTCGATTACCGGCGCTCCAAAAATCCGGTCGATGGAGATTATCGATGAGACCGAGCCAACGGCCAGAGGCGTTTATACCGGCGGTATCGGCTATATTGGTATCGACGGCAGCGTGTGCTTGAACATCGCCATACGAACGATTATTATCGCTGACAAAAAGGCCTTTGCACAAACCGGCGGCGGAATAGTTGCAGATTCCGACCCGCAAGCTGAGTGGGATGAGACAATCACAAAAGCACGTGCGCTGTTGGCAGGAATAAATAGCGTACAGTGTTTAGCGGATAGCGTACAGCGGATAGTGGGTAGAAAACGAAAATCAAGAGGTGAAAGCCAGATAGAACATTTGCCCAAATAGAGCAGGACTATGAGCGAAACAGATAACAATGCACAAGGGCAAGAAATGCACACTTCTAAATTGGCGAAGTTGGCATTGGTATGGAGCATTTGCAGCGGAATCGTATTGTTCATAATAGCGAGTTTTTACACAAATTACGCCTGGGGTCTTTTGCCTTTGACAGGGCTTGCTCTTGGAGTAGTTTCTCTGTATCAAATCAAGAAGAGCAGGGGCAGATTAGTTGGATATCCCTCAGCAATATTGGCGACAGGAATCAGTTTCATTTTTGTGACTTTGATTGCCTATCACGGCTCCTGGGGCGAACCAACGTGGCCTAGCGTGGTGATATGCGGTACGAATTTGAGCGGGCTTGGAAAAGCGATGAAGCTGTATGCTAATGATTTTGATGGTAAACATCCAACAGCAGAGAAGTGGTGCGATTCGTTGATAAAAGGAGATTATGTGACTCTTAAACAGTTCGTCTGCCCAGGTTCCGGTGCGATAACGGGGGAATCAAGTTTTGCTCTCAATGTAAATGTGGTAGGCAGGAAACGGTCAGAGATTCCCTCAGACGTCGTCCTGCTATTTGAAACCAGCTTCGGCATAAATCCGCTTGGTAGACAAGGTCGAATGAAGGATCGCCAATTTCCTAACTGGGTGTTTTCGGTGCTTTCACTTGACCCCGAAGGACGGATATACAAACTCCGGTGGAATCAAGTTGGTGGGCCGGAAATCCTGACCACGGGAAATCACAAGGGCAAAGGATGTAATGTTGCGTTCGTTGATATGCGTGTAGAGTTTGTGAAAACAAGTGCGCTTGGTGAGTTGAAATGGAAAATTGAGGACAGCAACAGTGTCTGAGAAGGTTTTTCTAAATGATAGGTTGGTTGATATCGACAAGGCCTGCATATCCGTTACCGACAGCGGGTTGCTGTACGGGATGGGTCTTTTTGAGACGATGCGAAGCTATAACGGCGTGGTCTTCTGCCTTAAAGACCATCTGGACAGATTGTTTTTCAGCGCTAGCTCTTTGTCGATAGAAAATAGCTACGATAGAAAATATATCAGCGAGGCCATCTACAAACTTCTCAAAGCAAATGAATTAACCGATGCGCGGCTGCGGCTGACGCTTACCAGCGGACCAATGGCCGCCGAGCAAGAGCAGCGGCGAGCTACGCTGCTTATTACAGCCACGAAGTTGCAGCCCTATCCGCCGGAGTATCATAAGAAGGGCGTCCTGGTGGTGCTGTGCCCGTTCAGGCAAAATCAGGCGGAGCCGATTTACGGGCATAAAACAATAAACTATTTATCGCGTATGATTGCGCTGGATTTCGCTCACCGAAAAAAAGCGGCTGAGGCGTTGTGGTTCACCGTGGACAATCGGCTGGCCGAGGGCTGCATAAGCAACGTGTTTTTAGTCAAAGACGCAGCGTTTTATACGCCGCCAATTGAAACTCCGGTGCTGGCAGGGGTAGCGAGAAAGACCGTCTGCCAAATCGCTTTGAAGAATTCCATTGAGCTGGTTGAAAAAAACCTCGGCATAAACGATGTTCTGGACGCCGATGAGGTTTTCCTGACGAATGTGATTATGCAGGTTCTGCCGGTAAGGGCGGTGGAGAAACATACGGTAGGCGACGGCAGGGTTGGGCCGATGACGAAGAAATTGATGGGATATTTTGATGAGTTTATTAAATCCGAGTGTGGTAGGAAGAAATGAAAATAAAAGCAATTGTAGAGCAGATTGAAAAAAGCGTTCCGCTGAAGCTGGCGCAGGACTGGGACAACGTGGGGCTGCTCATCGGCGATGCACAGCGGAACGTAAAAAATATCCTGCTGACTATTGATATAACCAAAGATGTGCTCGCCGAGGCGAAAGGGCTCAAGACAGAGTTGATAATAAGCTACCATCCGGTGATTTGGGACGGCCTGAAGAAAATCACCGCTGACGGACAAAGCAGCGTTGTCTATGATTTGATTCGGTCGGGGACAGCAGTTTTTTCGATACATACGGCCCTGGATTCGGCAATCGGTGGGGTAAACGACGGGCTTGCGGAGATTGTTGGCATCCGAGACGGCAAGCCAATCGGCGATTATGTTGAGAGCCCTGCCGGTGACAATTACAAGCTTGTTGTCTTTATCCCGATTGAATCGGCGGCCAAAGTATCCAATGCAATCTTCGCCGCAGGCGCAGGGGCAATAGGCAACTACCGCAACTGCGGCTTTCAAACCAAAGGGACAGGTAGCTTTGTGCCTTTGGAAGGTGCAAGGCCGGCCATAGGAAAGAAAGGTAAAGTGGAAAAAGTAGCTGAAGTAAGATTTGAGACGATTGTGCCGGCGGAAAAACTCGATGCCGTAATCGCAGCGATGAAAAAGGCACATCCCTACGAGACGCCGGCCTTTGATGTGTTTAAGCTTTACAACGAGCAAAACAAATTCGGCTTAGGCAGAATCGGTAAATTAGAGAAGCCAATGCGAGTAAGCAAAATCATTGAAGGGATAAAAAAACATACCGGAGCGCAAACTATGGGCATTGTCGGAGATGAAAAACGGTTGGTAAAAATAGCGGCGGTTTGCGCGGGCTCATGCGGTAAAATAATAAATTCCGTTATCACTGCAAAGGCAGATTTGTATCTTACCGGCGAATTGAAACATCATCACGCATTGGCCGCGCAGGAGGCAAGGCTGACCTGTCTATGTTTGAGCCACAGTGTCTCGGAACGGTTTATACTGAAGAAATTGGCCAAACAGTTGCAATCGCGAATAAGAAATGTAACAATTAGGATAAGCAAAAAAGACGCTGACCCGTTTATGTGGAAAAAGCTATGACAGAAGAGCAGATGGACATTGAAGAGCAGGCCGATTTGTCCCGGACAAGCGAGGATGCAGAACTGACAATGGAGTCGGTTTTGGAAGCGGTTTTGTTTGCCAGCGACGAGTCGCTTACGGTGGCGCGACTTGCTGGTATTGCCGGTACAGGCGTAAAACAAATCCGTCGGCATATCGAAAACCTCAACGACAAGTACAAGGCCAACAATAACGCTTTTAGAATAGAGCAGATTGCGGGCGGCTATCAAATGCTGACGCTGAGCGATTACAATCCCTGGCTGAAAAAATTATTGCGTGTGCGCAGCGACAGTAAACTCAGCCCTGCGGCACTGGAGACACTTGCGATAATTGCGTATAAACAGCCGGTTATCCGGGCTGATATCGAGGCCATCAGGGGCGTTCAAGCCGGCGAGATGATCCGAAACCTGATGTACAAGCGTTTGGTTAAGATTGTCGGCAGAGCGGAAGTTTTGGGCCGGCCAATGCTTTACGGCACAACAAGAAAATTCCTGGAGACCTTCGGCCTGAATTCCCTCAAAGACCTGCCAAAAAACGAAGAGCTTAAAAGACCACCTTCTTAAGCGAGTACCTTGCGCATCAACTGTGCTACATAGGATGACAACTCCGTGGCTTCACGAATAACAGTAGCGAGGTGAAAGCCATCCTATTTCAACCTCAGTAATGCCTCCAATGCTTCATCACATTGGACGGTATGCGGGAGTCTCGGATGGTCGGCGGTGAAAACGTGCATAGACTCGGGCTTTTCGATTGTGATATCGCTTTCATCAATTGAGCCGTCGCCCTTGGTGACTTTATCGAGTGAAAGTCTTAGGTGTTTTGCAAAAAACCTGTAGGTGCCGGCGCGCTTTGATGGACCGTAATCGTGTCCCTCATCCGGCAGATGCAGATTCTCGACCACAGCTTCGGCGCCATAAAGGCGATATACGTTTTTTATGTAAGGAAATTCAACCCTCGGCGTATTTTTGGTCCAATCTTTTCCATCAGAGATAATCAACTGCGGGCGAGGTGCAGCCAGAGCGGCGATATCTGCGTTGTTCGTCTCGTGCGCATCGCTCTTGTGAATAGGCATACCGCTTTCGCAGTTGCAGCCGCCAAAAAAGTGGGCGGAAACCATAACGACCGGGACAGAAACAGCAATGCGGTCGTCCACCGCCGTCAGGAGAAATGTCTGTGTGCCTCCGCCGGATGCGCCGGTGACGCCAATGCGATTGGGGTCCACGTCTTCGAGCGAAAGGAGAAAGTCTACAGCCCGGACGCTATTGTTAAGTTGCAGGGTAAGGACCTTCGGATGTTTGTGGGTTGTCTGGTTGGATTCGCCCCAGCCGACCATATCGTAAGAGAAAACGACCGCGCCCATACGGGCCAGCGTTGCACATCGCTTCTGCATATCATCTCGAAACCGTCCGCCGCCGTTAGGTTCGCGGAAGTGCCCGTGCGGACAGAGTACGCCGGCAAAAGGCCCTTTGCCGTCTTGGGGACGATACAAATTTCCCGTCACAAAAAAACCTGGAAGACTTTCAAACGCCACATTTTCAACGGTGTAGCCCCTGTATTGGCGCCGGCTGTGGATGACAGGATTGAGGGGGCATTTCTTAAGCGGCGGCAGAAGCTCTGCTCCACGAAGGATTCCGTCCCGAATACGTTTGGTCCGTGCTTTCCATTCGTCCAGGTTAGAATAACTTAGGGCAAATTTGTTGAGTTGCTCTCTGGCGGCTTGCTCGCTATGAAAATATCCCTGACAGAGCTGAGGCTCGCTTTTGCTCTTTTTGCCGGGAGTGTCCTGAGCGAGGAGACAGCAAGCAGAACCAATTGCAAATACTGATATTGCGACAATAAGCAGTTTGCAAATATTGAATGCGCGACTTTGCCTTAAAAACCGCATAATATCAAAATCCAATAGGCCAAAAATCATACGAGCGAAACGCAACGTGTCCCTGCAAAACTACTGCTATTTTATGGTTTTAGCGGCTGATTTCAATAGCAAAGAGCAGCGTTTTTTGACTTCTTTTGGCTTGTGTTTTTTTTGGTTTACAAAAGGACCCGGCTGTGTTAGAATGCTTCACACTGGATTTTATAATAAATACGAAACACGGAAATGGCCGGTAAAATAATAATTGATACCGAACGCTGCAAAGGCTGCGGCTTGTGTGTGGTAGCGTGTCCGAAGGACTGCATTGTCATCTCCAATCAATCCAATAAAAACGGCTATTTCCCTGCGGAGGCTAAGAACGCAGATTGTACCGGCTGTGCTATGTGTGCGATTATATGCCCCGACGCTGTGATCGAAGTTTATCGTGATAACAACATAGTATCCATAGATTCGCGTAACAAAGATAGGCTGGGTCTAACGAAGGGGAAAACGTGACTGAAAGGATTTTAATGTGCGGCAATGAGGCGCTTGGCGAAGCGGCCATCATTGCCGGGGTCGATGCTTATTTCGGCTATCCGATTACGCCGCAAAACGAAGTTACGGCCTATATGTCCAGGCGGATGCCGGAGGAGGGGCGGGTTTTTGTGCAAACTGAAAGCGAACTTGCGGCGATAAATATGGTTTTCGGAGCTTCAGCTACGGGCAAAAGGGCAATGACAAGCTCATCGAGTCCGGGCATCAGTCTGATGCAGGAGGGGATAAGCTATCTGTCGGGCGCTGAGCTGCCGGCGGTGGTCGTCAATGTGATGCGAGGCGGGCCGGGCTTAGGCAATATCGCCCCGTCACAGGGTGATTACTTCCAGGCCACCCGCGGCGGGGGACACGGCGATTATCGAACCATAGTGCTGGGGCCATCGAGCGTGCAGGAACTGGTCGATTGTATGCCGCTGGCGTTTGATTTGGCTGACCAGTATCGAATGACCGTTGTCATCCTCGCCGATGGAATCCTTGGCCAGATGATGGAGCCGATAGTGTTCGAAAAGAAGCCGGGCCGGAAACTGCCGCCCAAGAACTGGGCCCTGACCGGCGCGGACGGAAGAGAACAAAACATTGTCAGGTCGCTATGGCTCAAAGAGGGTACATTAGAGCAGCATAACTATAAGTTGCAGGCCAAGTACGAGCAGGTTCAAAAGAATGAGGTGCTCTGCGAAGAGTATCAAGTTGATGATGCGGAAATTGTAGTCGTTGCCTATGGTGTTGCTGCCAGAATTGTGCGCTCGGCGGTCAGCAAGGCACGAGAGGAAGGGATTAAGGCCGGTTGGATACGTCCTGTCACGCTGTGGCCTTTCCCGTCAGAACAAATCAACAGGGTCGCCGATGAATTTCGGGTTTTCCTGACGGTGGAGATGAGTCTGGGCCAAATGGTCGAAGACGTTAAACTGGCTGTAGCCGGGAAAGCACCCGTATTGTTCTACGGACGACCGGGCGGGGGCATACCAACCGTCGAACAGGTGTTGGAGAAAATCAGACAGTTGACAATACCCGAAAGCTCGAAACGCAAAGTCCAAAATGCAAAACCAAAAATTAAAGTCTGAAGTTCTGCATTTTGAATTATGGGTTTTTCGTTTTCAGCTTTCTATTTTTAATTCGGGAATTTGGTGGATATGAAAGCAGTATTTACACGAGCACCAACGCTTAAAGATTGCCCGACGCATTATTGTCCCGGATGCGGACATGGAATTACGCACCGGTTGATAGCTGAGACAATTGATGAGCTGGACATACGCGGGCGGACTATCGGGATAGCGCCGGTCGGTTGTGCGGTGTTGGCTTACGATTACCTTGACGTGGATATGGTAGAGGTCGCCCACGGCAGAGCGCCGGCGGTGGCGACGGGTATGAAAAGAGCTAATCCCGACAAGATAATTTTCTCATACCAGGGTGACGGCGATTTGGCTGCAATAGGAACGGCGGAAATCATCCACGCCGCCCACAGGGGCGAGCAGATAGCGGTTATCTTTATTAATAACGCCGTATTTGGGATGACAGGGGGGCAAATGGCGCCGACAACTGTTCTCGGCCAGGTAACAGCAACAACGCAACAGGGACGAAAGGCAGTCGGTGAAGGCTATCCGCTACAAATATGCGAGCTGCTATCAGTGCTGCCGGGAGCGACCTATATTGAGCGATGTTCCGTTTACAATCCGGCGCAGGTCCAAAAGGCCAAAAAGGCCATCAAACACGCCTTCGAGCTGCAGCTTGACGGCGCCGAGGGCCTGTCGCTGGTTGAGGTGCTTTCACCCTGCCCGACATACTGGCGAATGACGCCTGCCAAGGCGATGGAATGGATTGAGAAGGAGATGACAAAGGCTTTCCCAATTGGGAGATTAAAAGGCTGAAACTATGGAATTCTACTGGACAACCAAGTCGATTTCTGAACTATCAAATTTACCCGATCAAGAGCGAAAGGCAATTTGGCGGCTATGCTGGGCCAAGGCTTCCAGAACTTGGAAAACGCGAGTTGAGGTTTTTGTATTCTGGGTTGCGTTGATCTTTTGTATAGGTTTTTCAGTAAACACTTGGGGGCTCTGGGGTGGCATTATCGTGGGGATAATAGCTGGTGCTGTCATTGGAATTATTTATGCCCAGCTTGTTATCCGAAGGACAATGCCCTACATTCGTGAGGAGCTCAATTCCCACGTACCATCGAGTAACAGTCATGAAAAACAATAGTTTTTACGAAGAGGTCGTAATCGCCGGCTTTGGCGGGCAGGGGATAATCTTGGCCGGCAGACTGCTGGCTCAAACGGCGATGAAAGCCGGTAAAGAAGTAACTTATATGCCTGCCTATGGTGCGGAGGTCCGAGGCGGCACATCCAATTGTACGGTCATTATCGCAGAGAGAAAAATCGCCTCACCTATAGTCAGCAAACCCGATTCGTTGATTATAATGAACAAGGCCTCTTTGAACAAATTCGGCCCGCGCCTTAAAGATGGCGGGCTGATGGTGATGAACAGCTCCCTGATAGACGAGGAGCCACAGTTAGCTGATTCAACCGACTTATTGGCAGTGCCGGCCAATGACCTGGCGGTTGAACTGGGCAGTATAAAAGCCGCTAATATGGTGGCCCTGGGTGCGTACCTTCAGAGAAAAGGGATTTTCAGCGCTGATGCGGCAGCGAACTGTTTAGCTGACGTCCTTGCCAAGCGGCACCATAAGACATTGCCGGTCAATACCGAAGCGCTGCGCCGGGGCGCTGAGTTCGCATCGCGTCGTGCGTGATATGCGCATCTCGCAAAATAAACGCACTCCAGGTCGCGATACACGAGGGATTACATTGGAAACGGCAGGAAACGAAAGTATGCAAATAGATTTTCTCAAGAGGATTTTTGCCGGTCGAAGACGTCCCTTTGCACTGCGTATGGCACCGATGATAGATATGATATTTTTGCTGCTGATATTCTTCCTGGTTACAGCAAAGTGGAGGCCGGAAGAGAATTTTCTGCCGTTCCAACTGCCAGCCGCACAGGCACAGGGGCACGGGCTCGGAAAACCTGAACCGTTAATAATACGAATCCGGCCAACAGAGACCGGCTGCGGGGTCCAAATAGGACAGTTACACACAGTTCAAATAGTAAATCAAACAATCGAAGCAAACCTGGCTGTGCTGATGGAAGAAATAGAAAAGTGCCTGCCGGCCCAAAAAAGATTCGCCGCCGACCCGATAGAAATTGTCTGCGACCCTGAGGTGAAATGGGAACATCTGGCAAAAATATATAATGTGTTCTACGGAGCGGGCCTGACCGATATCACATTCCGAATGACGGAGTAACCCCGTCAAAAAAACGAAAAACGTAAAGCGAAAAATGTAAAACCAAAACTTAAAATTTAAAATCAAATTAAAAGGTAAAGGAAAATAAGTTTTGAATTTTAAAGTATGGTTTTTGGCTTTCAGTTTTTTAGTTTTCACTTTCACATCAGCTTCAACCGGCGCATTGCCCACCGCTGAAGACATTAACTCTCTGGCCGAAACGGCTAAACAAACTACCGAAACGTTTATGCAGGAAAGCTTTGAGCTTCGTATGCAATATGAATACAGCGGAAAATTTTTAAGCCCAAAAGATAAAGATATGCTTTGCGTGCTTGCTGAAAAAACAAGCAGTCGCCTGGCAGTAATCACAGAAGAGCAAAGAAGACTCAGGCAGCAAATCGAAGATTACGAAGGCCGCGATTGGGACAGCAGATACGGCTCAACGGGCTTGTGGAGAAAGCTATTCGGCAATCTATACACAACCAGGTTAAGCAAATGTGAAATTGACTTATATCTTGCACTCACAGTTGAGCAAACCGAAAGAAATAAGATATTACACAAAATACTGGCGCAAATAGATTCATTGAAGCAAATCCGTGATACGGCATACGCACAATTTTTGAAAGCCAAGACCCTTGCACTGCATGCACAGACAGACCCAAACTATAAGCCATTGGCAAGGGAAGAATTTGATGCGCTTATGAAACGAAGCGATATGAGACGGTCAACTGCTTTCAAGGTGGAAATCGAAAGGACTAAATTTCTCGGTTTGGCTGAGCCGAAGCAATTAAGAAAAATGGCTGAGAACATTGCAGAGAGCAAATGCGCCGATGACCTCGAACTGGTTTTGTCCCTGGCGGCCCTGCAGCGCCGATATGCTCCCAAAGCCCTTGAGAAAACAGTTAAGCTTTTTCCTCAAGCAGAAGATTTCCTCGGCTCATTTATTTTATCTGATTTGTCCCGTCGGGTCAGACAGGGGCAACTGGACAAACAGGGATTAGAGCAGAACAGCATCTTTGAAGCGGAACTTGCCGCGAAGACTGCCTGGAAGAATAAAGCCCGGGACTATAAAATGCTGCTGGAAAAGTTTTCGGGTACAGAAAAATTTCAAACGCCTTTGATACTTTACGTCGCAGCAGTTGGGCTTGCGGACTCATCGCCGGCTAAAACAGTTGAGCTTTTAATCGCGGCAGGCAAATTGCAGCAACTGCAAAAAAGTGACAAGCTGGGCATCGGGGCCGAGGAAATTGCCAAACAAGCTGCACAGTTAGCGTGTAACTTATATATCCGGGGCAGGCGTCCCTGCCAACTTGTCACCGAGGCCCTTGAGAATTACATTGCAATCGCTCAAGGCCGAATCGATGAAGAATTAGAATATCTCTACAGTAAGGTACTCAGCGATTGCGGGTCGATTTCAAAAAGCGAAGAATTGTTAGAAATAATAGCCAACCGTCCTACCGGCGGCTGGCGCAACAGGGCAAGACTCGACCTTATAGAGCAGGCGATACGCAATGTCCGAAAGCCGCACAGTAAACTGCGCAATCAGTTAAGAGATTTTATGGCCGATTGTGGTGCGAGTAACGAACAACAACTACTAAGAGAAGCAATGACTATTTATTGCCAGGTGTTTCTTGAATCGGACGACAAGGGCGGAGCGAAAAAGGTTTTGGATATTCTCACCAAGGCCGAAGCCGCAGACGAAGCAAACCTAAATGTTTTCAAATCAAAGTTGCTTTGGAAGCTGGAGAGGCCGAATGAATCAGTCGAGTGCATGCTTGGAGTTATCGACCCGAGCAATTACGAACACGGCCACGAAGCGATGGAACTGATGAGGAAAATTATTGAGAAGATTGACCGATTACCTGAGCAGACAACCGATTTCTTAAACTTTGTCAAGAACTGCCAAAAAATAGCCGAATATTGCAAACAAATCGCCCTTACCACCTATGGTCTCATTCCAGCGAGTACAGCACGTTTGTATCTGGCCGAAGTAGCTGTCTTTGCAGCGAACAAAGAACAGAAAAAATTATTGGAAGTCGATAAACTGCTCGACAATCTGGCCAAAGAAGGTTTGTCTGAGAACGTGGATTTACTTCGTTGCAGAGCCAGACTATTGGCTGAGCAGGGCAAATTTTGCGAGGCGGCCGGCTTGTGGGCGCAGGTTGCCAAAATACGAAAAGGCGAGTCGCCGTCAGCGCAAAAACGGAGCTGGAAATGGTGGCGTGCCAAGTTTTACGAGCTTGACTGCTGGTCTAAATGTCCGCAGGCAGAAAAAGGAAGTGTCCTGCATACCATCGATGTCCTCAAGGCCAGTTTTACTGATATTCCATCACTATGGGCTGAAAAATTGAGCTCGCTGAAACAGGAAGCCGGGGATTAATTGGCGCCGGTAATTAACTTGCCTAAGCAGCTTCGCCGATGTAGAATATATAGGGTGGAAAAACCAGGTTTAACGCAGGATTTAGGAAGCTAATAATGGCGAAGAAATCAGGTAGTAGTAGAAACAAGGCAATTTGCAGTTTCTGTGGCCGAGCGTCAAGCCGGGACGATACGTTTATAGAAGGGCCGGACGGAGTTTTTATTTGTCCGGAATGCGTCGATTTGTGCTACAACATCATTCAGCAAAACCGCAGATTGGTCAGCCGACCGATTGCCAACTTAAAGGAAACGCCCAAGCCCAAACAAATAAAAGCATATCTGGACGAGTATGTAATTGGCCAGGAACACGCCAAGAAATATCTTTCCGTCGCAGTGCACAACCACTATAAACGGCTGATACACACTGACAGTGACAGTTCGGATGTTGAGATAGATAAATCCAATGTTCTTCTAATCGGCCCGACGGGCGCCGGCAAAACGCTGCTTGCCCGCACACTCGCGCAGCAACTGAAGGTGCCGTTCGCAATATGCGACGCGACGACCGTTACCGAGGCCGGCTATGTCGGCGAAGACGTGGAGAATTTTCTGCTGCGCCTGCTGCAGACCGCTGACTATGATATAGAAGCCGCCCAGCGGGGTATTGTCTATATTGATGAAATCGATAAGGTCGGCAAAACATATCAGAACGTCTCGATTACGCGTGACGTCTCCGGGGAAGGGGTCCAGCAGGCGTTATTGAAAATGCTCGAGGGCACCACCGCCAATATACCGCCACAGGGCGGCAGAAAGCATCCGGAACAATCCTACATACAGCTCGACACGACGCAGATACTCTTTATATGCGGCGGAACATTTGTGGGACTGGAAAACATCGTCAAGAAGCGGCTCGGCAAAAAAATGATAGGCTTCGATTCGGAACTGGGCGGCCAAAGCGACGAGAAAACCGAGTACAGTGACATAATTGCCCAGGTCATACCGGAAGACATCATCGAGTACGGGATGATTCCCGAAATGGTGGGACGGCTGCCGGTAATTACCACCCTCGCAGCCCTTGATGAAAGCGCTCTTATAGATATATTGACCAAACCGAAAAACGCCCTCGTCAGGCAGTATCAGAAATTCTTTGAGATGGAAGATGCAGAACTTGAATTCACTGAGGACGCTTTACAGGCATTGGCACAAAAAGCGCTCGAGCGTGACACCGGCGCCAGGGCGCTTCGGTCGATTACCGAGGAGCTGATGGTTGACCTGATGTACCAGCTTCCCGACGAGCCGAGCGGTGCAAAATACGTAATCACCCGTGATATTGTCGAAGGCAAGGCCGAACTGTTTACCGCAAAGCAAAAAGCAAAAAAAGAATCTGCGTAAAACCAAAATTGCAAAGGCCCGGAGGTGGAACAGGTGAGTAAGGTTCGTGCACCGAGGAACCGGACAGTAACACTCAATTCGAAAGAGAGAAACCTTTACGACAAAGAGTTAATTCAAATATTCGGGCCACCAACGGTAAATGCTATTGAGAGCAAGATATTAAACCAGGATATTTTTGAAATCATTGACTTTCTGCCCGCGAAATTTGCCGATTTGCTGATATTGGACCCGCCGTATAATCTCAACAAGACTTTCAAGTCATCCAGCTTTAAGAAAAAGGGCATTGATAAATATGCCGAGTGGTTTGAAAACCTGCTGGTCAAGCTATTACCTGCGCTCAAGAACAATGCGTCGGTCTATGTATGCTCTGAATGGTACACATCTACTGCAATCCATCTTATTCTGGAAAAGTACCTGAAGGTGCGAAACAGGATTACCTGGGAAAGGGAAAAAGGCAGAGGCGCCAAAAGGAACTGGAAAAACGCTTCGGAAGATATCTGGTTTGCGACCGTCTCTGACGATTATGTATTCAACGTTGAAGATGTAAAGTTAAAACGCAGAGTCGTTGCGCCATATACCGACGCTAACGGCGTACCCAAAGACTGGCAAAATTCTCTCGACGGCCAATTCCGCCTCACGCATCCTTCAAATCTGTGGAATGACATCACAGTACCCTTCTGGTCGATGCCGGAAAATACCGACCACCCCACACAAAAGCCGGAAAAACTGCTGGCGAAATTGATTCTGGCAAGCACGAATGAAGGCAGTTTTGTTTTTGACCCCTTTATGGGTGTCGGCTCCGGCCTGGTGGCAGCCAGGAAGCTAAATCGCCGATTTCTTGGCGTTGAGATTGAGAAGGAATACTGTCTGCTCGCTGCCAAACGCCTGCATTTAGCAGAATTTGATACAACAATTCAGGGCTATAGTGACGGCGTGTTCCGGGAAAGGAACACGCTCAACGTTCAAAAACAAACATTTGTGTCTCGTGAATTGTGAATCGCATCTCGATTGAGGGGGCGGAAAGCTACTGTGGTTTGGTGTGCTTATTCTTTAGAGCCGCCAACTGGATGTCGGTAGCAGTGCTTGCAGCAACAGCGGCGAGGGCATATTGGGCATCGCTGAAACAGATATCCTTATCGACACGTAAAGTAACGACTCTACGCTCAGGAGGCAAATCTTTCAAACGAACATCTATCAGCCGAACAAGTTTGTTAACTCTATCGCTATAGTCCGATGCTGTGATTTTTTCCGAGCCGACCGCAAAAGCGACATCGTCTTCCGCTGTTTTCATAACGGTAACGGTGGTCAGTTGGGTCCCGGGTTCGGGGTTGGTCTGGGCAAACCGACAATCGTCCGGAACAGTCACGGGGAAATTCTCGGCCTCGATGAACCGGCAAACCACCAGGAAAAATATAATAAGCAAAAACACAATATCTATGATGGGGGTCATATTAAAGGGTTGTACATTGTTATCAGACCGATTGCCAATTTTCAAAGGCATATCTCTGTACCCTTATTCTGTCACCGCGAGGGCAGGGACGACTCGCGAAGCGTCTCCACCGGCCTGCCGGAAATTCCGCGGACCCGTGATTTAATCGGGGGTTGTTTTTGTTTCGCCTGCTCAGTACTTTTTTGCTCTTTCAGGCTGCGTATTATCTCCGGCAGAATGTTCTCCGTTTCTGTTGTCGCAGCGCTTATAAGCGTCTCGATTCGGTTTCGAAAGACACCGTGCATTGCTAAGGCTGGTATCGCAATAAGCAGCCCCCAAAAGGTCGTTACAAGAGCAACGGAGATGCCCCCTGCTAAATGTGCCGGCCGCGGCTGACCACCGGCCATCACAATGTCATTGAACAGCTCTATCATTCCGAAGACCGTTCCGAACAGGCCCACCATCGGCGAAACATTGCCGATTAAGTTAAGCCATTCAATCCTGCGCAGGAATCGCAGGGCCTGCTCCTCCAGTGATTCGAAAAGCAGGTTACGCATCCGGAACCAATCGTCTCTGCCCTGGGCAACCGCCCTGACAACTGCGGTACTGACAAAATCATCCTGACCGGCGATTCGTGCCTCCAATTGTCCGGGACCGGACTGCTGGATTGTCTCGACAATCCTGCGGCCTGTGCCGTCGGGGAAGAGTTTTTTTCGACGAATAGTAAGACCGTACTCGGCAGCCAAATAAACCATAACAAGCGACATCGGCAAAAGCACAAACCAGACGATAGGGCCGCCGGCGACGACAAACTGCTCAAAGAATGTCTGCGTCTGCGCCGTTCCTATTGCATCGGCCCCGAAGTTATCCCGCATCGAGACAACTATTACCGCCAACACAGCAGCCAACACAAGAATTAAACAGATTATCTTTAATGAAAAACTCTTATACATTATCTGCCACACTCTTTTTTGGAATTCCAGTCCTGCCAAATACGCAAAATGCCGTTCTTTCAATTATCGCCGTCGGCGACAAAAACACATTCACCGCCGCTTTGTTCCGCTATCAGCTTAAGCAGCTCACCGTCGCTGCCGTGAGGCCAAAATCCTATAGTATTGATTTTCGTCGTTGGCGCATACCGCCTTTGAAAATTTGCTATTCTTTGCGAAAACCTCTGTTTGTCCTCGGTTGTCAACTCGAAGCCGTCGGTGAGAAAGTAAACAATCGAGGGACTGTTCCTCTGCCCGTCACGAATTTGCACTGTTCTTTCAAACGCCGCCAGAGCATTAGTTTGCCCAGCCGGTCGGATTGAATCGATAAAATCACACGCAGCGGATTTGGCCTTTTGTGTTGCTCGAATCATGCTGCCGTCGCCAGGTTCAAACAGCCGGTCACCACCAAAAAAGATGATGTAAAAATATTGGTCCGGCTGCAGCTTGTCAATCGATTCCTTAAGCTTCTTTTTAACTCGACCGAATAGGCCCTGCATACTTCCCGAACAATCTACCAGGTAGCAGACCTTGCGCTGTGCTGTCGAACTTCCGAAAAACTCAATCCTGTGCGGGAAATCAGCGCTGCTCGCTAATGTGAAAGCATTCTGCGGGACAGAAAGTTTTGCCAAATTTCCCGGATTCTGTGCGCTCGGCATTACAGCGTCAAAAATCCGATTTATCGGCACTATCCTGTGTGTGCTTTTTGCAAAATGCTCTATGGAAGTTTTTCTCACTTTTGGTTTTGGCATTATCAGTGGAGCTTGTATTAGCTTTCTAACCCGGCTTACTTTGGCCGTAGGGACCAATTGCTGTTTGCCTTGAGCTTTGGACGAAGAGAAGTTGATAACTGCAAACGCCGTCAGCACTGTTAGATGCACAATAATCGAGACCATCCATGCCCAAAATGTCGCGCTACCGTGTCTGTTTGAAAGCGTCCTTTGGTTCATCGATACTGCCAAAAACACTCCGTTATTTTTCAGTCCACTACCTCTACTCGCGAAAAGTCGGGCATCAATAAATTGTACATCAGTATCACATCGCCGTTGTGCAGACGAATACATCCTCTTGAACTTGCAGTGCCGATTGTTTCCGGGTCTTTCGTGCCGTGAATACCAAATCCTGACCTGCCCACCGCGTTTCCACTAATGCCCTTGAGTCCAATCCATCGCGAGCCCAGGGCGTAATCAGGGTCGCCTGGGTGGAGGATTCTGCCGGTCTCTGGGTCGGGCCAGGGCGGTTCTACAAGTTTCCTGCCCGGCTCAACAATCCAGGTTCCCGTCGGTGTCTCCATACCCGGCTTACCCAAACCTACCTTGAAACTCTTGACAAAGGTGTTCTGAAGATACAAATCCATCGTGAAGGTTGAGCGATATACCAGCGCGTGGAACGGGCCGTTGATGACCTTCATCCTGTCGCCTGCCCGCAGGTTCTCGGGACGGTTAATTTTGTTAATGTCCAGGAGAATCTCCCAGGGTACTTTATGCTGCTTGCCGATGGTGCTAAGTTGGTCACCCGGTTTGACCTGATAACTTCCGCAAAGTTTGTCCTGTGGGAAGAACTTTCTGCTGAACAGCCATTTATCGGCAAACCCGGAGAGCTGTTTTTTCACAATCGTTCGCTGCTGTTTGTTCATAGGCATTGTCAATGCGTCATTAAGTATGTCGCGTGCATCTATAACCCTCGTGGGCTTTGCGTTGATGAACGCCATAGCTTTGGCAATGAGCTCGTCCGCTTCAGGGTTGGGTTCGGTAACCAGTTCCTGTGGGCCCTTTGACAAATTCGGTTCCGGCGGCACAAACACAGGTGGAGTTGTTTCCTTGCCTGCATTAGTATCGGTCGGAGTCGGACCGGTTCCACGTCCGCTCCCGCTGAAAGAACGATAACCATAAATACACGCAATCACCACAGCAATAATCAACAACACGGAAATTGCGTATATCCACCTTAGGGTTCGCCTTCTTTGCCTACCGTAAGAAGTGGAAGGATAACGAGCCATTTTGTCCTCCTATTTTATTTTAACAGGCAGCGGACGGTATTGTCGTTCCCTCGCAAGATTGTCGCCTCTGCGAAAGCAGGAGGCAGGAGCCTGTCCACTATTTGCTATTTTGGTTAAAATATATTACTTCCTCGTCGGTTACTAAAAAATCCACCGGCTCATCGTGCTCTGCCACCGGTATAGAGTCAACCCGCTGCTCTGCGAAAGCAAAGCCACATCTGGCGGCTTTCAGTCCGTCGTTTGCGAAAAACCTGTCGTAGTAGGAGCTGCCGCGGCCAAGTCGGTTGCCCTTTCCATCGAATCCTAACGCAGGGGCAACCACCAAATCAATCTCCTCCAGCGGCATAGGTACGCCTGTAGTTGGATTCCGCAGTCCGGAAGCTTCGGTCGAAAAGTCGGTCTCCAGGGAATTTATCCGCACCGGTATCATATGTCTTTGCTGCCAGGAAACCTTTGGCACCAGTACCGTCTTTCCGAGCTGCCAGGCGGAAAGTATCGCCTCGGACGTATCGACCTCGTGTGGTAAGGACAGGTACATCATAACCACCGCTGCACTTTGAAACTGGGACGTGGAGACCAGATTCCGGCATGCCTTTTTGCTTTTTTCGCTTCTTTGCTTGTCTGCCATCTCGAGCAGGCAATTTCGCAACCGGCGGCGCAACTCCGTCTTGTCCATTCAACTATCCTTCTTCTCAATGCCATCAGGTTTGCTATTTTGTATCAAGGTTTGCAGCTTTTGTAAATAACGCTTAATATTTTTTTCATATCCAATTTCTTTTGGTTTGTAATATCTTTTTTTCATAGCCGCCGGCAGGTACTCCTGGGGCGTGAAACCATCTTTAAAATCGTGCGGATACTTGTAATCGGCGCCGAAACCTGCTTTTTTCGCAGCCGGATAATGACTGTCTTTTAGATGCTTCGGCACAGGTATAGTGGGCTCCTGTTTCACATCGGCCACTGCCTTCCAAATGGCTGAAGCGGCTGCGTTCGACTTTGGTGCACAGGCGACATATAAGGCCGCCTGCGCCAATGCCAGCTGGGCTTCAGGCAAACCCACAAACTCGGATATCTCAACCGCCGCCGCAGCCAGGACCGTCGCCATCGGGTCGGCATTTCCCACATCCTCG
>JGI10211J34971_10001468_pt1 | contig 19435 bp, 18 predicted proteins | sample Etolagsediment_FD_34971 | JGI IMG/M metagenome (IMG submission 34971)
GCATTGCTGGATCAGGGTTTCCCCCATTGTCCAATATTCCCTACTGCTGCCTCCCGTAGGAGTCTGGGCCGTGTCTCAGTCCCAGTGTGGCTGATCATCCTCTCAAACCAGCTAAAGATCGGAGCCTTGGTAAGCCATTACCTTACCAACAAGCTAATCTTGCGCGGGCCAATCTCATAGCGATAAATCTTTCCCATTTCTGGAATATACGGTATTAGCTACAGTTTCCCGCAGTTATTCCGTACTATGAGGTATGTTCCCACGTGTTACTCACCCGTGCGCCACTAAGGACACCTAGCAAGCTAGGGCCTTCGTTCGACTTGCATGTATAAAGCATGCAGCAAGCGTTCGTTCTGAGCCATAATCAAACTCTTAAGTTGAATTACCTACTCATAAAAAACAAAGTTTTAAATTGACGTAGGTTAGACGCCGAACGTCGAGATAATATTTTTACAAAGTATTACCTTGATCGAAGTTCAACGTTATAAACCCACCGTCTATTCATTTCATATTTACTTATAATAAAGAGCAAGAATCACTGGTGCACAACTAATGGCCCAATGAGTCGAATTTTTAGTAGGAGTATATCTACACTTTCTTAGGGTTTTGTCAAATGCATTTGCAAAAAAAAATATAAAAAAAGTAAAGAAAATTGCATAAAAAATGTGGGTAATTGGTTGCGGGGGTAGGATTTGAACCTACGACCTTCAGGTTATGAGCCTGACGAGCTACCAAGCTGCTCTACCCCGCGATCAGAGAACGAACGATATGTTAAAAAAATATGAAATTCAATAAAATTGTTGGTAGCGGAGGAGGGATTCGAACCCCCGACACATGGATTATGATTCCACCGCTCTAACCAACTGAGCTACTCCGCCAAATGACTTATTGTTTTATAGTAAAATTTATAAATCTTAAATAATTTTGTTTATTTGTGTTTGTATAAATTTTTTAGCCTTTTGAGCATTTTTTTTATTTGATAACGAACTTATGACAACCTCTACTCCCTTAGGTCTGCCATCAAATATAGGATAACTGCCTATCGAAACATCATTGAAATTTTTTTCTGCGACTTCAAGTATATGTGCAATCTTACTTTCAAATAAACTAGTAATAATTGAGGAGCTATAAAATTTATTCTTATTTTGAATTGATTTTACAAATTCTCTCATCATTGCTTCTACAATAGATGGGATACCAGCAAAGACATAAATATTTTCGATATTAAATCCAGGAGCGCCGCTTACTTTATTTTTTATTAATTTAGAACCTGATGGCATATAGGCCATTTTTTTTCTTGCATCAGTTAATTCAGATTTAATTTTTTTATAGTATCTGGTTAAATCTCTTAATGCTCCTTGGTGCAGTTTATATTCTCGACCAACAGCTATTGATACAGACTCAGCGGTAATATCATCATGAGTAGGCCCAATACCTCCAGTGGTTATCACATAATCAAAATTTTTTTTTAATCTTCTTAATTCTTTAATAATTATTTTTTTAACATCTGGAATTACGCAAACATAATTTAATAAGACCCCAACTTTAAAAAGCTCTCTAGCTATGTGATTTATATTTTTATCTTGCGTTCTTCCTGTTAAAATCTCATTACCAATTATTACAAGGCATGCACTTTTAATTTTATTTTTTACCATAAATGAAATATACCGACAAAATTCTAGAGGGTTTTTTCCTAAAACGCTATAAACGTTTTTTTGTGGATGTAATAATGGATGGGAATATTGTAACAACTTACTGCCCTAATACAGGCTCTTTAAAGGGGATGCTAAATGAGAACGCAAAAGTATTAGTAGCTAAAGTTGACAACCCCAAAGCAAAATTAAAATATAGATTAGAGGCCATTAGGCACAATGGTGTTTATGTTGGAGTTAATACTTCTTTGCCAAACGGAATAGTCTATGAAGCCATCAATCAAAAAAAAATCTTAAACCATCTTAAGGGTGAAATCAAAAAAGAGGTTAAATATGGAAAAAATTCTCGAGTTGATATCTTTATTGATAGCATGAAAGGGAAAAATTGCTTTATTGAAGTAAAGTCAGTCACTCTATCTAGAGTAAAAGGTCTTGCAGAATTTCCCGATGCCAAAACTACTCGAGGTTCTAAACACTTAATTGAATTAGGAGAAATGTCAAAGCAAGGTCATGATTGTTATCTAGTTTATTTAATTCAGCGAAAAGACATAGAAATATTTTCTATAGCCAAAGATATTGATGAGGAATATTATGAAAATTCAATTATTGCTAAAAAAAATGGTGTAAAGTTTATTGCCTTTACTTGTGAAGTATCCAAACAGGGAATAGATTTAAAAAAACAAATTCAAATTAATGAAAATTAAAACTTATAAATCTAGTGAAATAAATTCATGCAGAGAAGCGAGTAAAATTTCAGCAACCATTTTAGATGAATTAAACAATTTAATTTGTGTAGGTCTCACCACGAGTGAAATTGACAATTACTGTTTAGATAGAATTAAAAAATTAGGAGGTTCGCCTGCTCCTCTATTTTATCGAGGCTTTCCAAAATCTACCTGTACATCTTTAAATCGTGTTATTTGCCATGGCATCCCATCTGAAAATCGAAAACTTGAAGAAGGTGATATCCTAAATGTAGATGTTACAACTATTATTGATGGGTGGCACGGGGACTCTTCGAGAATGTTTAAGGTTGGAAATATTTCTATTAAAGCACAGAATCTTTGTAAAACAACTCACTCTTGTTTACTTGAAAGCCTGAATGTCATAAAAGTTGGAAATCCAATCAGTAATATTGGNAAAAAAATCGAAGAAATAGCACATATGAATAATTTTAGTGTTGTAAGAGATTTCTGCGGACATGGGGTTGGGCTAAAATTCCACGAGAATCCAAGTATCTTGCACTACTACGATAAAGATTACGATGATGTTAAATTTATCGATGGAATGATCTTTACAATCGAGCCTATGATTAATGTTGGAAAATATCATTCAAAAATTCTTAATGATGGATGGACTGCGGTTACTAAAGATAAAACACTTAGCGCTCAATACGAACATACGATATACATAAATGGTGATAAAATTGAGATTCTGACAGAGTCACCAAATGGAGTTTTTTATAATTGATACCAAGATATTCTAGAAAAATACTTACAGATATATGGGAGGATCAAAATAAGTTCCAAATATGGCTTGATATCGAAATTCTCGCCTCATCCGCCATGGAGCAATTAGGTCAAATACCCAAAGGTACGACTTCAAAAATTAAAAAAAAAGCTAAATTCAAAGTCAAAGAAATCGAGCAAATAGAAAAAAAAACAAAACATGATGTTATTGCTTTTTTAACCAATGTAGCAAAATATGTTGGACCAGACTCTAGATTTATTCATAAAGGTTTAACTTCAAGCGATATTCTTGATACCTCTTTTTCTATTCAACTTAGTCAAGCAAGCAATATTATAAAAAATGGTCTGGAAGATTATGGAAAAGTATTAAAAAAACTGGCTTTGAAGCACAAACATACCGTATGTATTGGGCGAAGTCATGGAATACATGCCGAAACAACTACTTTTGGTTTAAAAATACTCGGATATTTCGAGGAAAATAAGAGAAATTTAAATAGATTGAATAATGCAATAAAGCAAATTCAAACAATACAAATGTCAGGACCTATAGGTACTTATTCTAATATAGATCAAAGAGTTGAAAAAATAGTTTCTAAAAAATTAAAATTTTCTATTGAACCTGTCTCAACACAAATTATTCCTCGTGACCGCCATGCAGAACTTTTTAGTGTTTTTTCATTGATAGCCAGTTCATTAGAGAGATTAGCAACTGAGATAAGACACTTACAAAGAACAGAAGTTCTCGAGGTTGAAGAAGGTTTTGGAAAGGGTCAAAAAGGAAGCTCGGCCATGCCTCATAAAAAAAATCCCATCCTGTCTGAAAATGTGTCTGGGCTTGCTAAAGTCATCAGATCTCTTGTAATTCCTGCTCTTGAAAATATTACAACATGGCATGAAAGGGACATTAGTCATTCAAGTGTTGAGAGAATCAATGCCCCTAATGCTACCATCACACTTGATTTCGCAGTTCAAAGAATGATTAATATTATCAACAATCTTGTTGTTCATGAAAAAAATATGCTCACAAATGTAGAGTTACTAAAAGGACTCCCCTTTTCGCAAAATGTCCTTATTTTCCTTATTGAAAACGGAGTATCCAGAGAGGATTCATATAAAATTGTCCAAGAATGTGCTCTTAAAACTTGGAATGAAAAAACAGATTTTAGAATAAATTTACTTAGTCATCCAACATTATCAAAATTTAGTTTATCAAATAAAATTGATCAAATTTTTACGAATAAAAATTTATTTAAAAATGTTGATTTGATCTTTAAAAGAGTTATTTAGATGTCTTCCAGAATGAAAAAATTATACGAAGGTAAAGCAAAAATTATTTATGCAAAATCAGCCCATCAAGTGGTAGCTGTTTATAAAGATGATGCTACCGCATTTAATAATCTTAAGAAAGGTTCCATAAAAAATAAAGGTGTAATTAATAATTCAATTTCCTCTTATTTATTTGATTTGCTCAATAACTGCAATATTCCTACTCACTTTCTTAAAAAGATTAATCAAAAATCTCAACTTTTAAAAAAAGTGGATATCATTCCAATCGAAGTTTTAGTTAGAAATTATTTTGCTGGCTCATTATCAAAAAAATTTGGTGTCAAAGAAGGAACGCCTCTTTCTGATACTTTAATTGAGTATTGTCTCAAATCAGATGAGCTTGGAGATCCACATATTAGTTCAGAACATATCTTGAATATAGGGCTTTGCTCATTTGATGAATTAGAATTGATTGATGAATACTCTCTTAGAATTAATGATATCCTAAGAGGTATATTTTATTCTATTGGAATTAATCTAATTGACTTCAAATTAGAATTTGGTGTTTGCAAAAAAACAAAGAAAGTCATTCTTGCTGATGAAATTTCCCCAGATACATGCCGATTATGGGATATAAAAACTAATAAGAAATTAGACAAAGATCGCTTTCGAAGAGATTTAGGGAATGTCGAGGAAGCTTATCAAGAAGTTTTTGAACGATTAAATATAAAATAATAATGAGATTTAAAATTCTTATCCGTTTAAAAAACCAAATACTTGAACCCCAAGGCAAAGTAATCGAACAATCATTGAAAAGTTTAGGTTTTGAAGAGTTTACTAATATTAGACAAGGTAAACTAATTGAAATTGATCTTCCTGATACTCTTAATGAAAAAGAAAGATTAAAAAAAATTGATGCTGCTTGTAAAAAGTTATTAGTAAACGAAATTATCGAAGAGTACGAAGTACTTGGATGAGCTTTAAATCAGCTGTAATTACTTTTCCTGGATCAAATTGTGATCGTGATGCTTTATCCTATCTAAGAGATTTAACATACGGGGAAGTATTTAATATATGGCACGAAGAGATCTCTTTGCCCAAAGTTGATTTAGTCATTTTGCCAGGAGGTTTTAGCTTTGGGGACTACCTTCGCTCCGGAGCAATGGCCTCAAAAAGTAATATCATTAATGAAGTTATCAATCATGCGAATGGTGGTAGATATCTTTTGGGTATATGTAATGGATTTCAGATACTAACTGAAACTGGTTTATTAAAAGGCGCATTAATTCAAAATAAATCTATAAAATTTTTAGGAAAAGACTGTTACATAAAAAAAAAATTTAATAATAAATTTAATTGCAATATTCAAAATAATGAAGTTCTTCAAATTCCTGTTGCTCACAATGAGGGAAACTTTTACTGTGATCAAGATACATTAAATTATTTACAAGATGAGGAGCTTATTGCTTTTGAATACTGCAATGGTGAGTACTCACTTGATGATGCAAATATCAATGGCTCCCTTCATAATATTGCGGGAATAACAAATGAAAATCGAAATATTCTAGGAATGATGCCTCACCCTGAGAGGGCCTATCAAGACTTTCATGCCTCTAAAGATGGAAAAAAAATAATTGAGTCGATCCTATCATGAATGATGAATTAATTTTACAGCATGGTCTGACACTGGATGAATTTCAAGTTATAAAAGACTACCTACAAAGAGATCTTACAATCGAAGAGCTAGGAATTTTCTCAGCTATGTGGAATGAACATTGTTGTTACAAAACTTCAAAGAAATGGTTAAAAAAACTACCTACCAACAACGAGATAGTCATACAAGGACCTGGTGAAAATGCAGGAATAATCGATGTAAAAGATAATGATGGTATTGCATTTAAAATTGAAAGTCATAATCATCCTAGCTACATAGAACCCTTCAACGGATCTGCTACTGGAGTAGGAGGAATTTTAAGGGATATTTTTACTATGGGAGCTAGGCCTATTGCTACTTTAGACTCAATTCGATTTGGAAATATATCTTCAGATAAAACAAATTATTTATTAAATGGTGTTGTTCAGGGTATTGGGCATTATGGAAATTGCATTGGCATTCCCAATATTGGAGGGGAGTGTGAATTTGATCAATCCTATGATTATAACAACTTGGTTAACGCTATGGCCATAGGTCATGTTAAAAATGACTCAATTTTTTACTCTAAACCAAAAACAATCGGTGGTTTGATTGTTTACATCGGTTCTAAAACTGGAAAAGACGGTATCCATGGTGCCAGCATGGCATCTGATGTTTTTTCTGAAGATGATGAGGATGAAAAAAGACCCTCCGTTCAAGTTGGCGACCCTTTTATGGAAAAATTATTAATGGAAGGCTGTCTAGAATTAATGTCCTCAGGATTAATTGAGTCTATGCAAGATATGGGCGCAGCTGGAATAACGTCATCTTCAGTTGAAATGGCCTCGAAAGGAAATGTTGGTGTAAATATAAACTTAGACAAAGTACCCTTGCGTCAGCCCCTCACCCCTTATGAAATTTTACTGTCTGAGAGCCAAGAAAGGATGTTGGCTGTTATTAACAAAGATGACAATGAAAAGATTAAAAAAATATTAAAAAAATGGCAAATTGATTATGAAGTCATAGGGGAAGTAACAAATACTAAAAGAGTAGTCTTCACTTCCAAAGAAAAAATAGTTGTAGACTTACCTGTAGATATCATTGTGGATGATGCCCCAGAGTATGATCGAGAATTTTCGCTTCCTAAAAAAAGGAAAAACAGAAATTTTAATAAAACAAGTTTAAGTGTCGATAAAATGATATCAAATTATATGAATAATTTAAATTATTTAGACAAGAGTTGGGTATACAGCCAGTATGACTCAACTGTTATGGGAGAAACCATTAAAGAACCTGGTCAATCTTCTGGAGTTGTAAAGATACAAAATACTGATAAAGCTATTGGCGCTACTACAGACTGCAACCCTCTTTACATTCGTATAAATCCTGAACGAGGAATGATTTATACAGTTTTAGAAGCTTATCGAAACCTTATTGCTTCTAATATAAAACCTATGGCAATTACCAATAATCTTAATTTTGCGAGCCCTCTTGACCCAAATATTATGGGCGAAATTGTTTTATCAATTAGTGGTTTATCACATATAGCTAAAAAATTAGATACACCCATCGTATCCGGTAACGTTTCTCTTTATAATCAAACTAATGATAGACCAATTAACCCTACTCCCGTAATTGGAATGGTAGGATGTAATTTAAATTGGAAAAAGTTAATACAAAATAAATTTATAAGTGAAGATGATGAATTAATTTTATTGGGGAATAGTCTTGGGGTTAACTTCAGTCCCTATTACCTTCAAGATCAAAAAATTGTCAGTTCAACATGTGAATATAATGAATTATTACCCCCAGACATCGACTTAGAAATAAAAACTGCAAAGTTTATTCAAGAAACTGCAAACAAAGATCTGATTCAATCATCGAATGATATATCAAGAGGTGGAGTATTTATGTCTTTAATGAAAATGACATACAAAAATCTTGGATTTTCAATAATGCTAGATGATGATGATATTTTTTGTGAGTACTCAGCAGGCTATATCTTAGCTGTACATCAAAAAAATAAAGACGAAATAATTAACTTACTCAATAAAGAGCAAATTAATTTTTTATCCATAGGTCAAGTTAAAAGAGATACCTTTGAAATAAATTCTAAAAAATTGAATTATTCTGATATGATAGAAAAATATTATAAAAATTTTGCAAATATTATTAATTAAATGCCCATTGAACAAAAAAAATTAGAAAGTCTGATCGCTGAAAAGTTTCCAGATTCAAAAATTATCGTAGAAGACCTCGCAGGAGATAACAATCATTACTCAGTTGCTATCGAAAGTTCAGTATTTAATGGTCTTTCAAGGATTCAACAGCATCAATTGGTTTATCAATCTTTAGATGGTTTAATGGATGCCGAGTTACATGCTATGCAACTTAAAACGAAAGGAACAACGTAATGGAATTAGATAACGCAACTAAAGAAAGTATTGAAAAAATGATTGGGGAAAATGAGGTATTTCTCTTTATGAAAGGTAATCCTGATTTCCCTATGTGTGGTTTTTCTTCTGTTGCTAGCGCAATATTGAAGAAATGCGGTGTAGATTTTGGACATTGCAATGTATTAGATAATGAAGAAATTCGAGAAGGAATTAAAGCATTCTCTAATTGGCCTACGATTCCTCAACTTTATATCAAAAAAGAATTTGTTGGAGGTTGTGATATAATGAAGGAAATGGCTGAGTCTGGGGAGCTGATTGAGTTATTCAATACTCGAGGGATTAAAACTGAAATAAGCTAGATTAATTATCTAGAATAAAATTCTACAACTAAGTTTGGTTCCATTTGAACTGGATAAGGAACGTCGGTGAGTTGAGGGCCTCGAATAAACTTACCTAAACATTTTGAAATTTCTAATTGTAAGTACTCAGGTACTTCTCTTTCATTTGAACTTAATGTTTGAATAATCATTGGTATATTTTGGCTTTCGTTTTGTAGAGAGATTTCATCACCATCTCTTACTTGATAGGATTTCTTATCTACAACCTTACCGTTAACCATAACATGTCCATGATTAACCAATTGCCTAGCAGCAAATACGGTAGGGGCAAATTTAAGTCTAAATACAACAGCATCAAGACGTCTTTCAAGAAGTTCGATTAAAATTTGACTTGTGTCGCCTCTTTTTCTCGATGCCTCTTGATAAATTTTTAGGAACTGTTTTTCGGTGATATCTCCATAATATTTTTTAAGTTTCTGTTTAGCAGCTAACTGAACTCCAAAATCTGATAGTTTTCGTTTTCTTGCTTGGCCGTGTTGACCAGGTCCATAGGGCCTTCTATTAAATGGGCTTTTTGGTCTACCCCACAAATTTAGGCCTAGTCTTCTATCAATTTTATGTTTTGAAGATGATCTTTTTGTCATGAATTGGTGTTTTATATAGATTTAGCGTTTTAAGTCAATTTATTTTGTAAGAAATTTAATTATACCGTAGGCTGTTTTTAGCATTTTTTGATCAATATTAGAGGTTTTGATAAAGCTTCTAAGCGAAAGTTCAAGATTCTCAGCTTTAGCTTTTATTGTTGTAAATCGGCGATTTTCCAATAAATGCATCAGATAACTGATAAATTTTTCGATTTCTTCGGATTTGAGACCTTTCGGAAAAATAGCTTCTTCAGATACTGAAGCTGATCTACTAAGCATATAAGCTACAATGGTAATAGAATGTGAAAGATTAAGAGACTTATTTTTTTGTGTAGGAATAGTCAAAATGTAATTAGCATAAGAAATTTCTTTATTGCTTAAACCATTATTTTCTTGGCCAAATAAAATAGAAATTTTTTTAGCCTCTAATTTTTCAATATCTTCAAAATTAATTAAAGGTATTTGTAGGTCCCTTCTTCTAACTGAAGTAGCTATAACCATATTTGATTTAGCAATTGCTTCAGGAATTGAACTGAACGTTTTGACTTTTTTGGCTATTGACTCAAAATGTTTTGAAGCCCTAATACCTTTGTCGTTTGGCCATACTTTTTTGGGGTTTATAAGATTAATATCCTCAAAACCAAAACATCCAAGAGATCGAATAGACATTCCTATATTTTCAGATAACTGAGGTTTGTTTAAAAGAAATTGAATTTTTTTTTTCAAGAAGTTTTAATTAGCTTAAAGATTAAACTTTCTCTTAATGCATTGTAAGAAGCGTCAATGATATTAGTTGAAACTCCCACGGTAGTCCAAAAATTACCTTCTTTGTCCTTAGACTCAATAATAACTCTAACTATTGCATCAGTACCTTTTTCAGATGAAAGAATTCTAACTTTAAAGTCAGTTAGTTCTAAATCTTCTAGAACGGGATAGAAACCCATTAGAGATTTTCTCAACGCCTTATCAAGAGCATTAACTGGACCATTTCCAATCTCAACATTCATGTATTCTTCTTTATTAACAATAATTCTCACTGTTGCTTCAGACTCTGTAACTAAGTCTCCCCTCGCATTCCATCTTCTGTCATCGATAACCTTAAATCTTACTAACTCGAAATAGTTTGGTATTCCGAAGAGTGTCTCTCTTGCTAGAATTTCAAAACTCGCAAGTGCCTGGTCAAAAGCATATCCTTTAAACTCTCTGTCTTTTACCTTCTGCAAAAGCAAGTCTAGCTTATTTTGATGATCGTCGGGATTAATGCCAACTGTATTCAAAAGGGATGTAATATTTGAACGACCAGATTGATCAGAAATCACTATTTTTCTTGTGTTACCCACTAATTGAGGGTCTATATGCTCATAGGTTTTTGGATCTTTATTAATAGCTGATACATGGAGACCTCCTTTATGGGAAAAAGCATTCTCTCCTACATAAGGTTGTTGGGTATTTGGGCTTCGATTTAGGAGTTCATCTAGCAAAAGAGATGTTTTCTTTAACAAAGTGAGATTTTCTTTTGGAATAGATGAAACAAAATCTGTTTTTAATAAAATGGATGGTATGACTGAGACTAAATTTGCATTTCCACATCGCTCACCAAGTCCGTTGATAGTTCCTTGGACTTGTCTAACACCCGCTCTAACAGCGGCCAATGAATTAGCTACAGCATTTTCGGTATCATTATGAGCGTGGATTCCCAGTCTTTCTCCAGGGATTTCTTTGACAACTTCTGAGACAATTCTTTCAACTTCATGAGGTAATGTTCCGCCATTGGTATCACATAACACTATCCATCTAGCATTATTTTTATATGCCTGAAGTAAACAATTTATAGCAAATTCTGGGTCTAATTTATAACCATCAAAAAAATGCTCTGCATCATACATTGCTTCAATACCTTTTTGATTAATGTACTGAATGCTTTCCCCAATCATTTGAAGATTATCTTCTTTGGAAATACCAAGCGCTTTTTCAACCTGATACGCTGAAGATTTGCCAACAATACATATTTGCCCTACTTTAGTGTTAATTAAACTATTTAAACCTGGGTCATTAGATACACTAGTAGATGGGCGTCTCGTCATTCCAAAGGCAACTAAATTTGACTTTTTTAAATTAATAGATGATTGAAAAAATTTATCATCTGTTGGGTTAGAACCTGGCCATCCTCCTTCAATATAGTCAATTCCCAGCTCATCTAAAGCTGAAGAAAATTTTATTTTATCATCTACTGAAAAATCAACTCCTGTTGTTTGCTGACCATCTCTTAGCGTAGTATCAAAAAAAAATATTTTATTTGGATTTATATTTTCTTCCATTTTGTTCCACTTTTTGTGTCTTCTAAAATAATTCCTTCGTTAATTAGCTCTTCTCTAATCTGGTCAGCTAATTCAAAATTTTTATTTAACTTTGCATCAGCTCGGCGAGCTATCATATTTTCAATGAGATCATTATCAAGGTTTATTTCTAATTCTTGAAAATCAGGTATCAAACCTAAAATAGACAATCCATTATTAAAATAATTAGAAAGCTCTTCATCTTTTGGTGATTTTTTAAGTTCATTGAAAATTTGTTGTAATCTCATTAGGGCTTGAGGAGTGTTTAAGTCATCCTCTAAGGCTTTTAAAAAATCTTGATCTAAATCGTTATTTGAAGATTCTTTTATGAAACCTCTCCATTTTAAGACAATATTTGAAGAATATTTTAATAGGTCATCTGAGAAATCAATCGGTTGTCTATAGTGAGTTGTTAAAATCGCATATTTGATTGATGTAGGATTATGATGGACCAAAAGCTCATTCATTATTGTGATATTTCCCAGAGATTTTGACATCTTCTCCCCTTGAAAATTAATAAATCCGTTATGAAGCCAATAATTAGCCATCTTTTGATCGTGGCAACAACTCGATTGGGCTATTTCATTTTCATGATGAGGAAAAATTAAATCCAAACCACCAGCATGGATATCAATGGTAGGTCCTAATAGTTCTGCAATCATGGCTGAGCATTCAATATGCCATCCAGGTCTTCCTTTGCCCCAGGGACTTTCCCAATAAGGTTCATTATCTTTAGAAGGTTTCCACAATACAAAATCTTCTGGGTTCTTTTTATATTCTGCTACTTCCACCCTAGCCCCGTTAATAATATCTTTAAAAGATAGTTTTGATAAAGCACCATATTCATTAAATTTTCTTGATTCAAATAAGACGTGGTGAGAGGATACATACGCATATTCTTTTTCAATTAATATTTTGATCATATCAATCATTTTAGAAATAAATTCTGTTGCTTTTGGTTCGTGTGTTGGCTTTAAGATTGAGAGACGATTTAGATCTTCATGATAAACTTTTTGAGTTTCTTCAACTAATTGATTGGTTGAAATTTTAAGTTCATTTGCTTTATTTATTATTTTATCATCAATATCAGTAATATTTCTTACATAAGTAACATTTTCTTTACCAAATTTTAATTGAAGTATTCTAAATAAAATATCAAAAACAATTATAGGTCTAAAATTTCCTATATGGGGGTTATTATAAAGAGTTGGACCACAAGCATACATCTTAATAGTTTTTTCATTAATAGGGATGAAGTCTTCTTTAGATTTCGTGAGAGTATTAAAGAGCTTTAAAGTCATTTAAATTATTTTTAATTTCATTAAATCCATAATATTCAAATAAATCTTTGACAGAAGGGCCATTATTATTTCCAGTGAGAAGGTACCTTGTATTAACAAAAATATCTTTTTTTGTAAGTTTAGAGTCTAATTCACTAAGTTGTTTGGTATATTCCTCAAAATCTAAACCTTCAAACTTATCCAAGTTAGTAACTAGTAATTTTACAAAATTATCTGAGGGAGAATTTTCAACTCTTTGCCTTCTAATTATTGCTAGAAACTCCAAAATATCATCATATTTATCAACATTGTTTTTAATTAAATTCCACTCCATTTCTTTAATATTAAAATGAGTCAAATTATTAAATTCATCGAGTAATTCCTTTAGATTTATTGTTCTAAGTGTAAGTTTTTGGAAATGGGCAATTTTAGATAAGTCTAATTTAGGAAGATTTTTTGATATTTTTGATAAATCAAAATCAACATATTTTTTTTTGGATATTTCTTTAAAATTATAGTCCGCATTAAGACCAACTGAATACAAATACGATAAAATACTTTCTGTGGAAAAATTCTGTTCTCTAAATTTTTTAATCGAAATTGAGTCAACATTTCTTTTACTTAGCTTCGTTCCATCTTCATTTAACATCAATGGATTATGTCCAAAACTAGGTACCTCTGCATCTAAACTTTGAAATATTTCCACATGTATTGCAGAGTTAGATAAATGATCTTCGCCTCTTATTATATGAGAAACTTTCATATCTATATCATCCACAACACTTGGGAAATGATATAAATAACTTCCATCTGCTCTTCTTAAAACAGGGTCAGATTGTGAAGACAAATCTACTTCAGTTTTACCTTTAACTAAATCATTCCATTGAATTTTATTTTGAGATAATTTAAACCTCCAATAGGGTCTGTTGCCAGATAATATTTTTTTTTCAATTTCTTCTTTGGTTAAATTCAAAGATTCTCTATCATAAATAGGTGGCTTGCCTGCTTTTAACTGTAATTTTTTTTTAATTTCTAGATCCTCATTGGACTCGAAACAAGGATAAACTAACTTTTTAGAGATGAGTTGATCAAAAGCTCGATCATATAGATCAACTCTTTTACTCTGGAAGTAAGTTTCATCATAATCTATGTTTAACCATTTTAAATCTGATGCGATAGATAGAACGAACTCTTCTTTGCTCCTTTCTTGATCAGTATCGTCATATCTAAGAATAAATTTCCCATTATTTTTTTTGGAATAAATCCAATTTAAAAAGCAGGATCTTAAATTTCCTAAATGAAGATTTCCAGTTGGACTAGGAGCAAACCTCGTTGTAATCATTTGATTTTTTTTAGTAAATACTCCCTAGATACTTTTACTCTTAGAGTTTTTCCATATTTGATAATATCTGCTGTTGCATAAGTTTCTGACCATTTTTCAGGCAAATAACTACCTGTCCCAATTATATCTATTGGTGTTTTTGCTAAAGCCATAGCTCGACACTTATTATTAGTAAAACCACTTGAAGCGATAATTTTAACTTTTTTAAACCCAAACTTGTCTAACTGAGATCTAAGATGCCATATTGCAGAAGCTGATACGCCCGGTCCTACAAGATGTCTTAGTTCGTCATCAGAGCGGTATTCTTTAATGGATCCAGGTGCAAATTTTTCAAGCACCTCATAGGACTTTGCCATATCTAATCCCTCTATATACCTTCCGCTTGGTGTATCTAATCTAATCAATACCTTTCCTTTTTTTGATAATTTGTCAAAGTAACTACATACTTGTATAGAGTCAGTAATTTCTTTTCCAAAATAATCTGGCAATACTACCAGGTCATTTTTTGGGAAAGTCTGATGAAACATCTTGACCGCTTCCAATGTAGAGCCCGCGTATCCAATTATTGCATGCGGCATAGTCCCTAAAGCATTATTAGAGGGAAAGAAATGAGATGTCGCTGCAATAGAAGTACCTATAAATCCTGCTGCCTTATTCTTTTTTGCAGCCTTTGATCCAACAGAGGAAGCATAAGACATTAATTCAGACATTTCAGAACCAGCGCAATGTCTTGCATCCATTGCTATAAAAGAAGTTTTAGGGAGGTCAAGGCACATTTGATAAGCATTAGCAGCAGCTATACATGCAGGTCCAATCTTTTGTAAAAAAAGAGTTTCTAGATCAACAATATTTTGAAATGATCCTTTGATATAAAGTATTGGCTCACCTGCGCCAAAATATTCTCCTTCTTTATATGGAGTAATAGTTTGTATTTTTATTTTTCTTTCCTTAGCTACCGCCTTTATCCAATCAATCGCCAACTTAAGCGCAACAATGCCTGGTCTTCTAATGAAAACAGCATAAGTAACGTCTAAATCTCCATATTTTTTTATAATCTGTTTAGATTTTAAAAAATAATTATCAGTGTAGGATTTAATAAAATCTTTAGTAATTTTATTATTCATATTGAATAAGAAAATTAAACGATATCACCATTTGATAAAAGATCAGCTAATAAAAAAGACAATTCTAAGGATTGGTTTACATTAAGTCTTGGGTCACAAAAAGTATGATATCTATCTCCTAAATTTTCATCTTTAATATCCTCGGGCCCTCCAACGCATTCTGTAACATTGAGACCGGTGAGCTCTAAGTGCACTCCACCAGGAATACTTCCTTGAGATTTATGAATCTCAAAGAAAGATTTAATTTCACTTAAAATATTCTCTGTTGCCCTTGTCTTATAGCCAGAATTGCTAGTAGAGGTATTTCCATGCATTGGATCACAAACCCAGGTAATATTGTGACCTAATTTATTAATTTCTTTTAATAAATTTGGAAAAGTAGATTGAATTTTTTCAGCACCCATTCTTACAATTAGAGTTAATCTTCCCCCTTCATTTTCAGGATTAAGAATTTCAATATTTTTCTTTAAATCATCAATATCTGTTGATGGACCAACTTTTAATCCGAGAGGATTTTTAATACCGCTTAAATAATGTATGTGTGCACCATCAGGATCTCTAGTTCTATCTCCCACCCAAAGAAAGTGAGAATTTACGTTATACCAATCCCCTGTGGTGCTATCAACTCGAGTAAAAGCCTCCTCATAAGGTAGAAGTAAGGCTTCATGACTAGTATAAAAATCAGTTTCACGAAGTTCACGAGTATTTTTTTCATTAATTCCGCAAGCATTCATAAACTTAATACTTTCCTCGATTTTCTGAGATATTGATTTATATTTTTGGGTAGATTCAAAATTATTTGCAAAATCTAAATTCCATTTATTTAATTGAGTTAGGCTAGCAAACCCACCTTGAGCAAAAGCTCTTAATAAATTTAATGTTGCGGCTGAATGATTATAAGCTTGCATCATTCTTTGAGGATCTGGCTCTCGAGACTCTTTTGTAAATTCATATGAATTTATAATATCGCCTCTATAGCTTGGGAGTTTTAATCCATCTTTTTCTTCAAAATCAGAGCTTCGAGGCTTTGCAAACTGTCCACCAATTCTTCCTAATTTTACAACGGGTGTGTTAGTGGCATAAGTTAAAACAACAGCCATTTGGAGTATAAGTTTAAAAGTATCTCTTATGGTATTAGGGTTTAATTCATTAAAACTTTCAGCACAATCACCGCCTTGGAGATAAAAAGCCTCACCTTTTTGCACTTGATATATTTGTGATTTTAAAGATCTCGTCTCACCAGCAAAAATTAACGGTGGCAATGAAGACAAATTATCAAGAACATTATTTAGCTTACTTTCATCAGAATAAGAGGGCATTTGTTTTGCCTCATAGTTTTTCCAACTATTTTTTGACCATTTCATGAGCTGAGGATTATATTGTTAATAATATTAAATTAAAGTTTTTATTAGTTTTTTTGGAAAAAAGGGAACCTCAAAGAAAACTTAGGTAAAGTGGGATTAAATTTCTTAGCATCAAAAGTATCAAGGGTTTTTTGTTTAAGATCAGAATATCTTGATTTTTGAGAGGAAACTTGAGATTTCTTTTTAAGATTAGAATTTAATTCTATCATAGTAATGATACCAGCAGAGGATACCAAATAATAGTAGTTATCCAAATTCAATAGTTCATAAGCACTATCATTAATTTTAGCATCACTTTGATTACTAGATGAAGAATTTGCTAATAATATAGTATTAATTTTTTGTTTTGTGGGAAAGTTAGAAGAACAAATCAAATTAGACTCACCACTTAATAATGAGTATATCGTTTTTGTTGAACCTTCAATTTTTATATCAGGTAAAAAATTACCTTTTAAAAATATAGATTTTGATTGATTGTCATCTATCTCATTTGTAAAAAAATAATTTTGTTCTGTATAAAAATTATTAACTTCTAAAATTTGATTGGAAAAAGAAAATGGACCTGAAAGTCTCAGTAAAAATTTAAAAATATGTGTATTTAAAAAGTTCGGCAAAAAGTTATAAAATGTAAAAAATATTTGATTAATATAATTGACATAGTTATCACTTGACTTGATTTCATTTTTTGGATTTTTTATAAAAATATGTAAGATATTTGCAAGTTGATGGCAAATTCCTAAATAACTTTTATTTTTTATAGCAATAGATTTTATTAATTTATTATTTTCTAAAATTGAAATATTTAAAGGAAGAGAGCACATTAGTATTTTATCTTCATTGATTTTTAGACTAAAAACTTTTTTTGCATAATACTTAAGAGTTGAAACATTGTCCGCAATAAGGTGGGCGCAAGAATTGCTTGGAAAAACTATGTTTATATTTTTTGATTTTAAATTAGTAAAAAAAGAGGATGAATATTTGTGATCTAAATTTTCAAAAACATATGAATAAAAGATTTTTTTATTTTCTGCATTTAGAAACATACCCTTTTCTTCATTTGAATAGGGATGACTTTGCTCTGAATGGCAAAAAGATATCTGATTGCCAATAATTGGCTCCCTAAGTAAGAGCTTGGACTTGCTTAAAATACCGTAAGTATCAATTAAGATAGGCTTTCCAGTATTTCTAATTAATTTTTGAGGTAAAAAATAGTTATGATAATTTGAATTGTCTTGAGTATTGCCACTTAATTTAACATTAGTTGGAGAAATTTGAGTTAATATATCTGCAACAGCTTTGTTATTTACAACTAAATTATTCAAATCTTGCATTTATTCAACAGTGACAGATTTTGCCAGATTTCTTGGTTGGTCAATATCAGTTCCTTCACTTAAAGCAAAGTAATATGAAATTAATTGAAGGGGAATAGTATAAATGAAAGGTGTGTCAATAATGTTTTCTTTAGGCATATTCATCACTTTAATTTCACCATTAATTTTATTCATATTTTTTACACTTGATAAAATTATAATTTTCCCATTTCTGGCAGATATTTCTTGAGCATTTGATACAGATTTTTCAAATAAATCATTATTAGGTATAAGACATACAGTTATCGAGTCTTTATCGATAAGAGCGATAGGTCCATGCTTCATTTCCCCACCAGGAAAGCCTTCACTATGCATATAGGAAATTTCTTTTAACTTTAACGAGCCCTCTAGGGCAATAGGATAAACGATATTTCTACCGATAAAATAACAAGAATTCACTTGTGATAATTTTTTTGAAATTATTTTTGCACTAGGCGTAAAGTCTTTTATAAGTTTTTCAATTTTCAAGGGTAATTTATTTAAAAGATTAATGTTAATTTTATAAATTTGATTAGTAATTGATTTTTCCATTTTTCCAACCTCTAGAGCCAAATTAGCTAAGCTAAGTAATTGACAAGTAAATGCTTTAGTTGAAGCGACCCCTACTTCTTTTTGAGCATAAGTGGGAATAGTAACTTCAGCCTCTCTGACCATACTGCTTTCCAAAGAATTTGTAATAACTAGTGATTTATGGTTCATTTTTTTGACGTATTTTAGTGCCATCAATGTGTCCATTGTTTCGCCAGATTGTGAGATAAAAATATAAAGAATTTTTTTATTTTTATTAATTTTTTTGTATCTCAGTTCTGAAGCTAACTCAGTACTTACTTCTATATTGGTAAAATGATTGAAAAAATACTCCCCCACCATTGCGGCATGATAAGCAGTACCGCAACCCACTAGAACAATTTTATCTACTTCAAAAAGATGTCTAAATTTTAATTCAAAATCAATAAAGTATTCAGAATTATATTTTGTTTGAGTACTTTTTAATACACTTGGTTGTTCATGAATTTCTTTTAACATGAAGTGTTGATAGTCAGCTTTATCATAAGGATTCTGATATGAGATATTTTTTTGAAATATAATCTTATTTTTTTTGGAAAGGTAACTAATTCTACTTTTATTAATTTTAATTATATCTTCATCCTCACAGTGAAAAATTGTATCATGATAATTGGAAAGAATTGATGAGTCGGAGCATATATAAAATGTTTCATT
>JGI10211J34971_10001469_pt1 | contig 19434 bp, 12 predicted proteins | sample Etolagsediment_FD_34971 | JGI IMG/M metagenome (IMG submission 34971)
TCCATTCTTTCTTTTACTGAAGCTGGCAGCAATGATATACTTCATGCGTTACAGGATATAAATCCGCTCATTTCCAAGAAGAGATTCTTCTACAGCTTTATCGAACCAATTGAAGTTTCTCTTATGAATCTTGTTCGTAATAATTATGATTTCTCGGCAGATGAATATGTGTTGCTAATCTATGTAGGGATCGACGCCAAATTCGGTATTGTAATGAAGGGGAATGATTTCGTAAAGAGCTTCCCTCTTATAGTCCCAGAGTCCGACATCGAGCACATGAGGCAGGTGATCTACTCAAAGATAATCCTTGAACAGGACACCTCTAACGTAAATATCACAAGCAATATCATTCTGTCAGGTGAAATGGCAAAAGATGATGATGTAGAATTTTTCCGCAACAGGATTAATTCTGGTGCTCAAATATCTCGAATCTCCCTTGAGAAGTTGCACATTCCTCAAGCAAAAGAAGAAACATTTCCACCAGAACGCATTGCAGATTACTGTATTCCCATTGCGCTTGCTTGGAAATCTCTTGAGAGCCGCAACAGAAATTTCTATCCCTGCAATCTTCTTCCATCCAAAATAATTGAAAACCAGAAACCTTTTAAGATAGCCTGGCATGGTTTTATTGTTCTTACAGCGATCTTCTACGTTGCCTTTTCTGCNACNTTTAAAAATCTTAATATTAAGAAGAACATTATAGAGATTAACCGAGAAAACAGCCAGGTTGAGCTTGAATTGAGAAAGAACCGNGCCATTGTTGTCAAACTACAACAGGTGAAGGCTGACATCGAAGTCCTTCAGGAAAATCTGAAGAAAGTTGATAAACTTGTNGGTGATAAAAATCAGTGGTACTATATATTAAATGTTATTTCAAACTCATTTAAAGAGCATAAGATCAGCTGGCTCAACTCATTGAACAGCCAGGAAAAAATATTCAAGGTGAGTGGTTTTACCACAAGAAAAAGGAATGTAATCCCGTTTTCTAATCTTTTCCCAAATGGTAATGTTGAGAAGGTAACTGAAAACACAATTCAGAATATGCAGATATGGCAATACGATATCACCTTTGGATATCCGGATCCCATTGAAGTAGCAAAGCAAAAAAAGGAAGGTGAACCTGGTATTGAATTCATAAAAAATAAAGAGCAGCTTAAATCACCACAGGTTCAAATTGAGAACTTCACTCCAGATCAAGAAAAAGAACAAGAATCCCCTGCTACTCCTCAGACTTTTTCAAGCAGTGATAAAAACCGTTATAATCAGATAATTGATGTCTATTTTTCCGGAAAGTACAAGCAGGCGTATGATCAATTTAAGGAATTCCTCGCAGACTTCCCTGAGAGCAAGTATTCTCACAGCGCGAGCTATCTATTGGGGGAATGTCTGTATCAAATGGATGATATCGATCAGGCAATTCTCGTTTTTGACAAAGTTGTCACGCAGAATGGTATAAAAACTCCTGATGCTCTCATGATGCTCGGAAATGCCTATGCAAAAAATAACAATGTTGAGCAGGCAAAATTTTATTGGAATAGGGTAGTGCAGGAATATCCTAAAAATATTTTAGCTCCAATTGCAAACGAAAAAATAAACCACTATTCTCAGACGGAATCTCAACCCGAACAAACAAAGAAGATCCAGGTTCAGGAAAATCAACCTGAGACACAATATGAGCTTCAATTGTATGCTGATGGCAACTATAATACTGTTCTGGGCGAACAGAATAAACTCAAATTAGCTGGATTTGATACAAAAATTATTCCTGTATCTACAAGCCAGGGCATTATTTACAGACTTAGGATTGATGATCTTCTTTCCGGAAATGAAGCGCTTGATCTTGGCCAGAAGATCAGTACTCAGCAGAATGCCTATCATGATTTTTGGATCACTAAAGTGAATGCTGCTCAAGAACCTGTCGAGAAAAGTACTAAAAATTCAAAGATGAGCAATCAAGAAGAGATTCAAAATAAGTACTCTGCCATTCTGGATAAATATTTTGCGAATGATCTTCGGGGCGCATATGATGATTTTTATTCGTTCCTGAAAAAATATCCGAACAGTGAACTTGCATCAAATGCCGAATATTTTATGGGAGAAGCTCAGTACCAACTGGGGAATATTCCAGAAGCAATTACAATTTTCGGCACAGTTGTTGAGAAAAATTCTGTAAAAACACCCGATGCACTGATGATGCTTGGCAATTCCTATTATCAACTCGAAGAAAAGGATAAAGCCCTTTATTACTGGAACGAACTGATATCTCGTTTCCCTCATGATAGACTCGCTGATATTGCTCAGCTCAAAGCAATAGAAATAAAGGATTGATGCAATGCCGTATGCAATAAGAAACTCTATCATCTTGGGCGTATTGCTCATTCTCGTTTTTTTTGGTGGCATGCTCTCAAATTCTCAGTCAGTAAAGCGGCTTGACAAGAGCGAAAAGGTCTTTCGTGAAAATCAGCAAACGCTTAATCAGCTCAAAAAAACCAATCCCGATCTTGATAAGACAGATGAAATAATAGCCTCTCTCGATGAAATGAAGAAAAAAGCTCTGGAAAATAATAAAATAATACTCAAAAAAGACAACCCCAGTCAAACTTACCAATACCTCATCGATATTACGGAAACTTTTACTCCGGGTCTAAATTTTGACTTCAAGGTCGCTCAAGGCGGCAAAAAAGGAGATCTTCCTTTTAATTCATATACCTTGAATGGTTCAGGAAATATCGAGTTGCTCCATTTCTTTCTCTACCAGGTTGAATTTCAGGCTCCTCTCTATGTAATCGAAACTATACGAATTTCAGAAACTTCAGCTGCTCTCAAAGATACCGTTGATTTCTCCCTTAAGTTGAATGTGTATTATGACAAGAAAACAGGCACTTCAATCTCTGAGATACCATTCCGGAGTTTTAGTTATTCAAACCTTACATATAATCCTTTCTATTCTCAAATCCATGCACCGTTCGACAGAACTGAAGAAGAGAAGTATATCAATATAAATGCTGCTCTGATCATTGGTCTTACCCCAGATAAAGTATTCTTAAGGGATATGAACGGGCAAATTGTCACTCTTGTGCCCGGTTCTCGGGTTGCATACGGATATCTCAATTATATAAACTGGAANCAGCAATGCGCTGTATTTAATATTAATCGAATTGGTATTAACCAAGAAGTTAAAATGTATTTACAGGGAAATGAATTATGAAAAAAATAATTCTATTACTTTTAATTTTTTCATTCACCACAGTTTCCTTATTCGCCCAATGGGTCTATGACGAATTTTCATATAAGGAACTGGTCTCAATGACCCGTGACACACCTTTTCCGGAAGCGGTTCGTGCGCTCGAAGTCATGTCTATACAGTTTGAAGGTAAAAAGATCATTAATATGAGCTCGTTTACTGGAACGATCGGCGTACCCGTCAAAGAAGTATACTGGAAAAACGCACTTTTTCTTATCATTAATTTCAATGATCTTGTGCTTGAAGACCTTCCTGGATCCTATGTGATAGAAGATGCCGCTGCAGTTCTCCCGGAAGAATTGGGAGAGGAGGCAGATATCACGCCCGACACAAAGCAGGTTAAGATATCTTCCATATTTTTCAAGGCGGATAAATCTGTTCTTAATAGTATCGGGATCGACTGGTCAACCCTTTTCAATGGCAAAGTGGTCGCTTCAGTCAATTTCAAAGGAGCTGGTGTCGGACAGGATATCTTTAATGCCACCGCTGCGACAAAGCTTGAATCCGGAGATGTGTCAATCGATATTAATACCCTTTTCACTATTCTGGAATCGCACCAGAAGGGCACTATTATCGCACGTCCTTCTGTAATCGTTATCTCCGGTAAAACAGGTGAAATACAGGTCGGGCAAGACTTCTCCGTGAAAAAGAAAGATGATGCCGGTAATGTCACTGACGAGTTTTTCCAGACAGGTGTTATCATGACTGTGACCCCGACAGTAGTGGAGGATGAAAATATCGAAGCTATTCATCTTGTTGCAAGCGTACAAAAAAGCTCGGCAACTCCTGGTGAACTCAGCACCATCATTAATAAAAGCGAATCTTCGACAGAAGTTTTGCTCTATGATGGAGAAGAAACAGTTATCGGTGGCTTATATGATACTGATGAAACTGTGACGCGTGTTGGCATTCCAATCTTGAAAGATCTACCCTGGTGGGTGCTTGGTATACGTTATCTTACCGGATCAAACAGATATGAGACGAATGTGCGAGAAATGATCGTTATTATTAAAGCGGAAATCTCTAAACCAATCAACGACCGTAAGAAAGAAGCCCTATCAACGCAGCAACAGATCGAGGAGCATCGTATGAAGAACCAGAATGCTTCACAACTTTTTAATGAAGAGGATGACGATGAAACAAAGAATAAATAGATTCANCTTCCTCTTCGTGCTGCTTCTCTTTGCAGGTATATTCATATTCCTTGCAAGCTGTGACCTCACGCTCACTGATCCTGATCTCACGGACGCACCATCAAACCTCAAGATCAAAAAAACAGATGAGGGTAGAATCGAAATAACCTGGACTTATCAAATTCCCGATCATGCAGATTCTGATACGCTCTATTTTGTGATCGGTAAAAAAGTTGGAACCGGATCTTGGAATGATAGTTACGAAAATATTTCAACACAGTTTTTCACCTATCTTGATAACATTCCAACGAACGACAGTCTTGTGTATGCATATAAGATAAAATTCCTCAATAAATCAACTGATGAATCCTCCCCATATTCAAAAGTTGTTGCTTACATGTCCGCCTATTGTGATCCTACCGATCTCATCATAGAACAGAAAACGCAAGCGCGGGTTGAAGTAAGCTGGAAAGACCATTGTATAGGTGATGAGGGTTTTTATATTGATAAAAAAGTCGGCACGGGCAACTGGACAAGCAAATACAGAACTCTCAATGCGAGTGCTACAACTTTTATAGATGACGTGAATCTATTTGAGGAGGTCTTCTATCGCGTTACAGCATTTGTCGGCACAACTACATCTTCATCAATAGAAAACTCTATTGTGCCTACACTTCTCGCTCCTTCAAATCTCACATTGCAGAAACTCGATCAAAACAAGATAAAGCTCACATGGCAGGATAATAGTGAAGGGGAGGTCGGTTTTAATATTGATAAACAGATCGGCGGTACAGATTGGGTGACCAATTATGCAACTGTCGATAGCAATACTATTTCTTTTATTGACAACATCACCGAGCCATGCGGCACATTCTCTTATCGTGTGAATGCATATTCCGGGATTTATACGTCTGCAAATAGCGAAGAAGCTCAGACCAATGTTCTCCTTGATCTTATCGGTTTTGTAAACACACCGGGTATTGCTCAGGACATTATTACGTCCGGCTGGTATGCCTTTGTTCCAGACAATTATGAAGGATTGCAAATCATATATTTTGGGAATCCTGAAAATCCTGATATTGTGCATACAATGGTTGATTTTGAAGACCGCGTTCTTTCTTCAGATGTAGAGGATAACTTTTTATTTGTCACAAGTCATAGCGGCAGTACTGCTCCGGGTATCATATCAACGGTTGATATCACAAATCCTTTGAATCCGCAATTATCCGGAAGCAGCTCAACTTCCGGCATACCCTATGATATTGAAGTAGTCGGAGATTTTGCTTACATCGCTGACGGTGACAATGGTTTGACTATTTTCTTCATATCAAATTCAACTCCGGACTTCGTAACCAATGTATCTACTGGCGGTCATGCGCAGAGTATTTATGTTGATGGGACGAATGCGTATGTTGCTCAAGGCTTGGACGGTATTGCCATTTTTGATATCTCTGATCCCTACAATCCTGTGCTGAGCTCCACGTATGCGACTTCCGGTGCAAAAGATATTTTTGTTCAAAATAATTATGCATTTATTGCAAACAGCGAGGTTGGTCTTTTGATTCTTGATGTCTCAAATACTTCAGCTCCTGCTTACAAAGCAGAAGTGGCAACGGATGGATTTCTTAATGGGGTTCACGTAAATAACTCCTATGCATATGTTTCGGATTCCGAAATTGGTTTGATCACAATTGATATTTCTTCAATTATAAATCCATTTATTCTCGGTTATTATAGAATGACCTCGGAACCTTCTTCATTAGCTCATTTTGGCAGTTATGAACTGCTTATCGATAATGAGGGTATGAAGATCGTACAAATTAGCCCTTAAATGTTTATAAAAAAATATCCTGGAGGATGCGATGAAAAAATTAATTTTATTCGTTAGTATGACCTTCCTTTTGGTCTCTTTTCTTGCAGCTCAAACCCATATACCTGCCGGTAATGTAAGCGGTACATGGAATGTGGCAGGAAGTCCATACATTATTGATGGAGAGATACAGATCATATCCGGTGATCAACTAACGATCGATGCCGGCGTGGCTGTTGAATTTTCCGGACATTATAAGTTCATTGTTTATGGACGGCTGCTCGCAGAAGGTACAGTAGGAAATATGATTACCTTCTATGCCCAAACACCCGCAACGGGTTGGCATGGATTGCGATTCATTGACACGAACACAAATGGGCAGGATAGTTCAAAGGTTGTCTTTTGCGACTTGGAAGACGGAAAAGCTACAGGACCGTCCCCTGATTATCGTGGTGGTGCGATCTATTGCTTAAACTCATCTGATGTCCTTATCCAGAGCTCGATATTATTCAATAATTCGGCACTCAGCAATGGCGGTGGAATCTATCTTTCAGATTCTGATGTTGTGATAGATGGCGTAATTATTTCAGACAATACTGCAAGTGGTGCTGGTGGAGGAATTTATCTCTACAACTCCGATCCTGTGCTTAATGAAGTGATCATTTCAAATAATACTGCAACATATGATGGCGCTGGTTTAAATTGCTTCAACTCCAGTCCTACGATCACATGGTCTCAAATCTACAACAACACAACGCAGTGGAACGGGGCAGGAATTTCCTGTTACAATAATTCTGCTCCTCTTATTCAAAATACAACAATCAGCAGCAACCTTGCATTCCAGAGCGGTTCTGCGCTTGCTGTTCTCTATAATTCCGACGTCATAATTCTTAACTGTATCATATGGGATAACGCAACGAATGGTGTTTATGTTGAATCTGGCAGCAGCTTATCTGCCACATATTCAGACATTATGAACGGAACAGGACAGACGTATTTTGGAACTGGATGTATTGCGAGTGATCCATTGTTTGCTGATCCGGCAAATGACGACTACCAAATAACGTGGGCTAATTTTCCAGTTCAGGACATAACAAAATCTCCTTGTATCAATACAGGCGATCCCGCTTCTCAGCCTGATCCTGACGGTACGCGTGCTGATATGGGTGCGTTGCCATACCTCCAATCTGGTATAGGCGGAACAATTACGCTTCAGGGTGGAACTGGAAATGTTCAAAACGTTGATGTAACCGCAGGTGGAATCACTGTTAATCCCGATGCAGCTGGTGAATATCTTATCAATCTGGCACCTGGCACTTACACAGTAACGGCTATCTTGGAGGGTTACTCTGCGGATCCTGTTACAGGAGTTATTGTGAATCTTGGTCAGGTCACCACCGATACTGACATCACATTGAATGAAATCTTGCCTGGTGAAATTGTTGGGCAAGTTGATCTTGAAGGATTAGGCGATCCGGCAGAAGTATTAGTAAGTGCCGGTGGCGAAAGTACACATCCTTATCCGGTCTATGATCCTTATTCTGGACTTGTTCTGTACTATGAATATCTGCTTGAGTTACCTCAGGGCTCCTATGACGTAGCAGCAACCAAAGCTGGATACCAAGATTCAACAATTACTGATGTGGTTGTGGTGTCCGGAAACCAGACAACTAATATAAATTTCTTCCTTCTTCTTATTAAATATGATGGTTGGATTTCTGGAACTATTACTCTTAAAGATGGTGCAGGTGTCGTCACAAATGTTCAAGTTGTCTCAGATACTGCGTCTGTTAATCCCGATGCAACGGGTTATTATGAAATCATTCTTGAGAACGGCACATATGATGTGACGGCATCTCTGGATGATTATACGACTGTCACGATCACTGATGTTGAGGTGATCGCAAATGATACCACAACTGTTGATATCACTCTTTTAAACTGGGAAGTCATTCCGGGCACACAATACACAATGATTGCCTATGTTACGACTTCGTTGGATGGTGAATACCTCGTTAATACAGGAAGCAATCAGGTTGGCGCATTTGGCTCCGGAGGAACATCAGATTGCCGAGGAATTGCAACCTGGCAAGAAGGCAATCACCCTCTTTGGGAAGGCTATTATGATCTTGACGGATACTGGTATCTCACTATGGTGAGTAATAACAATTCCGGAACAGATACTCTGAGCTTCATGGTGTATGATACTGATACAGACAGTATATATGATTGTTATGAGACGATTATCTTTGAGGATTGCACGATTATACCGCTTGATGTAGTGGCACAGAATGATGTGGATCAAGATTTCTCTCTTAATGCTGAATGGAATTGGATTTCCTTTAATGTTCATCCCGTGGATGTTTCTATTGATGCGGTTCTTGCACCTCTCGGAAGCGATGGTTTCCAGATAAAAGATCAGACAGAATCTGCTACTTATACCGATCCTCCCGGCATCTGGGTGGGTACTCTCTCCGATATTACTGACGGGAACGGATATCTTCTAAATATGTTGAATCCTGTTGATCCTTTTACCGTGACAGGATATCTCATAAATCCCGAAGCACACTATCTCCCTTTGGAATACGACTCTACTCTGGCTTACAACTGGAACTGGGTCGGATATTACCCAAACGCAGAACTAACTCTTGATGAAGCGCTCGCAAGTCTTGGTAGTAGTGTTATTGCTGTGAAAACTCAGTCTAAGTCCGCAATATATGTCAATGGCATCTGGACTGGAGACCTTCTGTCTATGAAACCAGGAGTGAGTTACAAGATAAATATGGGAGCTGCCGATACACTTACCTATCCAATTGCAGCTGTAACAAAGAGCGATTTGCCAACTCCTAATATATCAAATCCTCTCGCATGGAATGTTCTTACTGGATTTGATAAAAATATGATCGTAATCGCTGATGTTGTCGGCAACGATGATCAATCTTCACTATCAATCGGAGTTTTTGACGAGCAGGATAATTGCCATTCTGTTGGATTTTATCAGAATGATGTATGGTACTTCACGGTTGTAGGCGGTGAAGCTCAGACACTTCATTTTGAAGCAATCAACAGTGATACCGGAGAATATTTGATCGGAAGTCAGAATATTGGTTTCCAAAATGATGTTATTCTTGGAGAAATTGGCGATCCCATTGATATTACCCTAGAGCCAATTCAACATCCAGATAATTTGGTACAACTTTATCGCAACCAGCCAAATCCATTCAATCATTCCACATCAATACGGTATTATATTCCTGAATCGTCACACGTTGAACTCACAATCTATAACATTCTTGGACAGAAGATCAAAACTCTCATTTCTACCAACCAGAATCCGGGTGAATATACGCTCATCTGGGATGGTTTGTCCGACACGGGCAATCGTCTTTTGAACGGAATTTATTTCTATAAACTAACAACCGGTGCATCTTCTGTTGTAAGAAAGATGCTTATGGTGCAATAATTATTCATAGGGAAGGAAGCTCATACTTCCTTCCCTCTTTTTTTTAGGGACAATCATGAAAAGAAAAGTCCTTCTTATTCTACTACTGCTGGCTCTAAGTGTATCAATACTTATGGCTACACCCCCAGACTGGGCTCCTGTTCAAGGCACTCTATACTCAATGGTTGTTTTTAGTGATATTTTTTTGTATGATGAGCCTTTCACAGGTATAGATTCCAGTAATATTGCTGCAGCATTCGGTCCTGGTGGAGAATCAGATTGTAGGTCATTGGCAATGTGGCAGCCGAGCAATCCACCTTATTGGGACGGCTATTGGTATTTCACTATTGTGGGAAACACGAATGGCGATGAGATTCATTTCAAAATATATGATTCACTATCAGATTCCATCTATACATGCCTTGAGACGATCTCATTTGAAGATGGTATCACAATTGGCAACGCTAATAATCCTTTTACTCTGACCACTCAACCCGTCAGCGCTGATTCTCATAACCTCTTGCAGTTAAACTGTTACGTGTACCCCAATCCGTTTAACGAAAAAATTACATTTGATTTCTCATCACTACATGATAAAATTGATTATCTTAAAATTTATGATATCAAAGGTCATTTGATAAGAAAATTTACATATAACGATTTCAACAACTCAAATATTCTACACTGGTCAGGAAAATATCTAAATGGGACATCAATTCCAGTAGGAATATATTTCTATAAAATTGAGACAAAAGGCTTGAACTCGTTTGGAAAATTTATATACTTCAAATAGTATAATTTGAGTTCTTCTTTTTTTCAAAATTAGTATATAAAGGATATCAATGAGTGAAATTAATCAACCTCCATTTGTTGGTACAGATGATGAATATCTCCAGTTAAAAAAAGCTATTGAGACCATGAAGCTTGGGGTTACTATCTCCAATACCAAGGGTGAGATAATATATACAAATCCAGCTGATGCACATATGCATGGGTGGGAGCCTAACGAGTTACTTGGTAAAGATGTTCGCATTTTTGCCACGACAAAGAAATTGCAGCCGTGGGTCATCGATCAGGTAATGAAATGGAAAGGGATGATCCGCGAAAGTAATAACATTAAACAAAATGGAGATTCTTTTCCTGTACGTCTTGTTTCTGATATCGTTAGGAAATGCCGAAGGGACTGCCAATTGCAGTTGTGACCATATGTGAAGACATAACTGAATCCAAAAAACTCGAGCAGGAATTGAAGGACAGTGAAGAAAAGCTTCGGCAAACACAAAAGATGGACACTATTGGGCGTCTTGCAGGCGGAATTGCACATGATTTCAACAATCTTCTTACGGCTATCAATGGCCGTTGTGACCTTCTTCTTCGTAAGTTAGATGAATCAAATCCTATATATAATGACCTCAAAGAAATACGTAAAGCCGGCGGCAGGGCGGCCTCTTTAACAGGGCAACTTCTTACTTTTAGCAGGCAGCAAATAATTGAACCAAAAATACTCAATCTCAACAAAGCAATTGATGATGTTCGGGATATGCTGCAACGCCTGATTGGTGAAGACATAGTTCTAAATACGGAATTCNGCGACGATATATTTATCAAAGCTGACAGTAATCAGATCGACCAGATTCTTATGAACCTTGCAGTGAATGCAAGAGATGCTATACAAAATGGGGGCAAACTTACGATAAGGACTCTATTTTCAGAGATTCATGAGGAGGATGTTATTGGGGAAATCGAGCCGCTTAGTCCTGGAGAGTATGCAATAATTGAAGTACGTGATACCGGAACCGGAATGAGCAGAGAGACGATTTCTAGAATATTTGAGCCTTTCTTTACAACAAAAGAAGTTGGCAAGGGAACCGGACTTGGCCTTGCCACTGTTTATGGTATCATCAAGCAGGGAGATGGCGGGATTGAGGTTGACAGCGAACTAGGTGTGGGCACAACTTTCAAAATCTATTTCCCTCGATGTGACCACGTCGAAGAACAGATTATTGAATCCCAAAAACCTGATATTGAACCAGTTAAACTAACTTCAATTGACAAACAATACACTATACTCCTTGTCGAAGACCAAGAGATGGTTCAAGACCTTGTTACGGAAATATTAGAAGATGAGGGTTTTAAGGTTATCACTGCTTATAATGGGTTAAATGCACTTGAGGTCACAAAAGAGTATACAGATCAGATCGACCTTATGCTGACAGATGTCATCATGCCAGAGATGAATGGGAGAGAATTGGCTGAAAGAATAATGGTTGAAAAGCCACAACTTAAAATTCTTTTCATGTCTGGCTATACTGGGGAAGAGATGCGAAATCGAGGAGTTTTGGAACCGGGAACTAACTTTATTCAAAAACCATTCTCTCCAGATTCTCTCGTGGAAAAAGTGAGAGATGTTCTTCAATTATAAATTCCTCACTTTCCTACACAGAAACGATCAAATATCGAATTTATAATATCCTCATTGCTGATTTTTCCTATTATTTCCTCAAGATATTCACTTGCTTCATGAAGATCGAAAGCGATAAACTCAAGACCTCTTTTCGATTTTGTCGTTTCAACTGCTTGATTTATTGCGCTCAGGCTCATTTCTGCAGCGCTAAGCTGTCGTGAATTAGTAATCAATCCACCCGCGAGATCGTCTTCGCTTACATCAATATTATCTACAATGATTTTCTTTAAATCTTCTATTCCGCTTCCCGATTTTGCTGAAACAAGAATTGAGTCTGTGTTTACAGCATTCTCTTTCTTTAACAAATCTGACTTATTAAGAACAGATATTGTTTTTATTCCTTCAAAATTTTGCAGATGTGTTTCTCGTGAAACAGAACAATCCTCGATCCACAAAACAAGATGCGCATCCTTTAAAATCCTATATGCTTTCTCTATGCCAAACTGCTCTACCTTATCTGCCTTTTCTCTTAAACCGGCAGTATCAAAAAGCTTCACCAAATATCCTTCAAGTGCAATGTCCTCTTCAATGTAATCTCTCGTTGTTCCAGGAACATCCGTCACGATTGCTCTTTCGTTCTCAATAATTCTATTGAACACACTTGATTTGCCAGCATTTGGTGGTCCAGCAATAACTACCCGAAATCCATCACGAAGTATGAGCCCCTCATGTGCGGTAGTAATCAGTTTTTTGATTCTTGATTTAATTCCCAATAAAATTGAGAGATAATCTTGGTATTTCTTATGTTCCAATCCTTGATCCGAAAAATCAATATCCAATTCAATTTCGGATCGTACTGAAGTTATATCTATCAATATTTTATTGATTGAATTATATAATTTCCCTTCAAGTTGATATATTGCAGATTCTAATGAATGTTTTGTCGACGCATTAATTAGATCGATGACAGCTTCTGCTTCTGTGAGATCCATCTTCCCGTTAAGAAATGCTCTTTTTGTAAATTCACCCTTTACCGCATGTCTCGCACCTTTTTTCAGGATGGTTTGGAGAACACTTTGCGTCACAAATGCTCCTCCATGGCAGCTTATTTCTACAACATCTTCACCAGTGAAGCTGTTTGGATTTTTGAAAACTGAAACGAGCACTTCATCTATCAATATATTTTTATTATAAATCTTCCCATAATAAATGTGATGAGATTTCATCTCTGTTACAGGGATGTGAGAAACAAATACCTTTTCAAGAATTGCAAAACAATCTGTTCCGCTTATTCTTATAACAGAAATGCCCCCAATGCCCGGAGGTGTAGAAACTGCTGCAATGGTGTCATCGTGATTGATCATAAATTAAGTACTAATGAATAAATATCTTTAACGGTCAACCCAATCTTTTTTCTTAAAATATCTGCATCGCCATAAGTAACAAATTCATCGGGGAGCCCAAAACGATTAATGGTTAAATTAATTTTCAACTCATTGCATTTTTCCAGAATTGCTGTACCAAAACCTCCGTAAAGTGCATTCTCTTCGATTGTAATGATGTTTCTGATCTTCTTTTTATATAGCTCTTGCAGCATATCCCCATCAATGGGTTTGATAAATCTCGCATTTATAAGAACCGGATTAATATTTTTTATCTTTAGCTTTTGATAAACCTCAAATCCTATCTTGAAACTTGTACCAGCACATATGATAGCTGTTTTGTGTCCTTCGTATACTACTTCAAATTTACCCAACCGAATTTTCTCTTTTTTTAGATCGTACTCGTCAATCACTCCCCGAGGATATCGGACAGCTATTGGTCCTTTGTCATATTTATTCATAAACTGAAGCATTCTTCTTAGCTCATCACCATCTTTTGGAGCCATGATGACCATATTGGGAATACACCGTAAGTAAGAAAGGTCGAATGCCCCGTGATGGGTCGGACCATCTTCTCCCACTAGACCGCTCCTATCTATTGCAAATCTCACGGGTAATTTTTGGAGAGCTACATCATGGATGATCTGATCAAATGCGCGTTGAAGAAAAGTCGAATATATTGCCACATAAGGTTTCAATCCCTCTGAAGCTATTCCTGCTGCAAATGTCACAGCATGCTGCTCTGCAATTCCAACATCATAGAATCTGTCATTAAATTTATCCCTGAAATCATTTAGTCCTGTGCCGTCACACATAGCAGCTGTAATTGCTACCACATCTTTGTCTTTTTGGGCAATTTCTGTGAGTGTGTCACCAAAAAGCTTCGAATAAGATGGTTTCGGGTATTTTGCCCTTTTCTTATTAATTTCACCTGTAATATTATTAAAGGATGAAATGCCATGAAATTTTGTTGCGTCTTTTTCTGCAAATTCATACCCCTTTCCCTTTTTAGTGATGACGTGCAAAAGCACAGGTTCACTAATATTATTCCGAACCTGTTTGAGTATTTTAATAGCAGTTGGGAGATCATGACCGTTAATTGGACCTATATATCTGAAGCCCAGATCTTCAAAAAGGCTATTAGGTATGATCATATTCAGGATGCTTTCTTCAAATCTTCGAGCACCAGTAATAATTTTATTCTTTACACCTCTCGGCAATGTTTGCACCATATCCCAAACATCATTTTTTATACGGTTATAATGTCTTCCAGAAAGCACATTTGCGAGGTAGTGATGCATCCCACCCACGTTTTTTGATATAGACATCGAATTATCATTGAGAATCACAATAATATCTTTTTTGAGACCACCAATATTATTCAATCCCTCATAAGCTTCCCCTGCAGTAAGTGCTCCATCTCCAATAACAACAATTGTCTTGTCGGGTTTTTGTTTTTGTTCTTTTGCTACTGATATCCCAAGTGCAGCCGAGAGAGATGTGCTGCTATGTCCCACACCGAAAGCATCATACTTGCTCTCTGAAATGGTATTAAAACCACTTATTCCCCCGTATTGCCGTAAATTTTCAAATTTTTCATTTCTTTCGGTTAAAATTTTGTACGCATATGATTGGTGCCCAACATCCCATATAATTCTATTCTTTAAGGGATCGAACACATTGAGAAGTGCAACTGTGAGTTCCACCACACCAAGGCTTGGGGCAAGATGTCCACCAGTTTTTGAGGTTACTTCAATTATTCTATGCCGTACATCTTTGCATAATTCTTTTAATTCTAACAGATCCAATTTTTTAATTGCTTCTGGATTCTGTACTTTTTCTAACATGTATCATCTCCATTCTCAACAGATGAAATGAGCTGTTCAATCCATTCTAAAATTTGGTCTCTTCCAATTCTTGTTTTCGAAGAGAATCCAATAATTTTCTGATTTGGAAGCAATATGAACTGATCCTTTAACATCCTTAACTTTATTGCTGCTTGTGACTTGCTCAATTTATCCGCTTTTGTCGGCACCAGTAGTATTTCTATTCTATGAGACGCGATCCAATCCTTTGCTTCTATATCTTTTTTATCTGCATTGTGCCTTAGATCCACGATCAATATAAAACCGCAAAGATTTTTCCTCCTTGAAATGTAATCATCGATAAGTGCTTTCCAGTCTTGCTGCGTTTTCTCAGATATTTTTGCATATCCATATCCAGGAAGATCTGCAAAATTGATCTTCTCAATCTTATCATTACATTTACAGGTCACCTCAAAAATGTTTATCGTGCGGGTTTTCCCAGGTTTTTTGCTAATTTGAGCAAGATTTTTTCTTTGAAGCAATGTGTTTATCAAAGATGATTTACCCACATTTGAACGACCAATAAAGGCAACTTCAGGAAATTCACTATTTGAGAGATCTTTGAATGTATATGCGCTTTGGATAAATTTTGAATCGCTAATTTTCATCAGATTTATAAATTACAGAATATTTTTCTGATTCACTTACTTCTATTTCAAACACGGAAGTGCTTTCATTATTAAAAACCAATTGAGCTTTTTCATACAATTTTTGGGCTATTGATTCGGAAGTTGGATTGCAATTATCGAAGTATTCAAGTGTGTTCAAATTTTCATGATCAAATTCTTTTAATATCTTATTGAAATCATTTTTCAGTATTTTGAAATCAATGGTCATTCCAATTTCATCAATCTTATTACATCTCAATGCAAGACGAACATTCCAGTTGTGTCCATGCACTTTTGCGCAGTCGCCTTTATAGCCCACAAGATTGTGCGCAGCGCTGAAATTACTTTTAATATTAATAATAAACATAGCTACCTCAACATATGAGCTTATTTATTATTGAAATTTGTTGTCAAAATTTTCTACACTTTCTTGACATCGTTGAACATATTTTAAGCCTGAGTAACGTCATGGAGGTCACATGATTAAAAATTCAATAATTGAACGCATTCTTCAAAAAGCGCTTTCAAATGGGGCTGATTTTTCCGAAATTTTCTTCGAAGATTCTACAAGTTCGACTATGCAACTGCTTGATAGCAAGATAGTAAAATCTATTACCGGGAATGATTGCGGAGCCGGCATAAGAGTTTTTTATGGAAACAAGGCGATCTATGCTTATACAAATGATGTCTCTGAAAAAGGACTTCTCAAAGCAGCAGAAGTCGCGAGTAAGGCTGAAATCGGTGATAAATCGCTGCAAGTAGTTAACCTCATTAAAACAGTATATGATTCACCGCATAAGATTATCACGCCTTTCAACTCAATACACAATAATGAAAAAGTAGCTTTTGTTCATTTAATTGATACTGCTTCAAGAAATTTCTCAGAATATATCTCTCAGGTGAGTATCACCTATATGGAGAAAGTTCAGAATATCATGATAGCGAATAGTGATGGATTATCTGCTCATGATCAGAGAACCTATGCTCGCGTATATGTCAGCTCTATTGCTCACAAGGAAAACCAGATGCAGACTGGGTCAGAAGGACCCGGAGCTCTCATGGGTTATGAATTCTTCAAGAACCTGGATCCTGAAGAACTTGGGAAAACGACTGCAGAAAGAGCTGTCAAAATGCTGCTCGCTGAGTATGCTCCTAGCGGTAAATTTCCTGTTATTATAGGAAATGCCTTTGGTGGTGTCATATTCCATGAGGCGTGCGGACATTCTCTTGAAACTACAGCGGTCGCAAAAGGAGCATCCGTTTTTGCAGATAAATTGGATACTCAGATTGCAAATCCATGTGTTACCGCTATTGATGATGGGACAATGCCAAACAAATGGGGTTCTTCAACCATTGATGACGAGGGTAATCCGACACAAAGAACAGTTCTCATAGAAAAAGGTATACTCAAGTCATTTATGATCGACAAACTTGGTGGTATGAAAATTGGTATTCCTTCAACTGGAAGTGGGAGAAGACAATCTTACAAATTCGCGCCAACCTCCCGTATGAGAAATACGTACATTAATATTGGATCGGATACAATTGATGATATGATCTCTTCAATAGAGTTTGGACTATACGCTAAAAAGATGGGGGGTGGTTCTGTTCAGCCGGGAACAGGTGATTTCAATTTTTCGGTGGGAGAAGGTTATATTATTGAAGGTGGTAAGATTACAAAACCCGTTCGTGGAGCTACCTTGATAGGTAATGGCAAAGACATTCTTAAGAAAATCAGTATGGTCTGCGACGATCTTGAGCTTGCCGAAGGCATGTGCGGTTCTCAAAGTGGAAGTATCCCAACCTGCGTAGGGCAGCCGACAATTAAGGTTGATGAGATTGTTGTCGGTGGAAGAAAGGAGAAATGATGTTTGAAAAAGAATTTCAGAACATACATAATCTCGCTAAAACTCATGATATCAAAGATTATGATGTGTATCTTTCTAAATCTAGGTCCTTTTCGGTAAAGATATTCCATCAGGATATTGATGCGTATAATTACTCGGATTCAATTGGTCTTGGAATAAGAGTTATTCTTGATGGCAGTACCGGTTATTCATATTCAGAAAAATTAGATAAAGAATCTCTCAATATGGCTCTATTAAGCGCCAAGGATAATGCTAGAAACGTTGATTATAAAGAAAAAGTGATCTTGAAAAATTATCCTTCCATCATTGAAAAACTCGATATTTACAATGGTAAACTTGAACAAATCCCGGTTGAGAGCAAGATAAAAAAAGCGAAAGAAATTGAGAAAATTGCATTGGGCTCAGATAAAAGAATCTTTAATGTACCTCATGCGCTTATCGGTGATAACGAATCGTTTTTCAAAATTGCGAATTCAAACGGTTTGAATAAAGAATATTCAACCAATGCCTGCTATGGTCTTTCGTTTTGCCTTGCAAAAGATGATAATGAAACAAAATCAGGTTCAGCGGATACTATGTCCCGTAACTTTGATGACATTGATCCCACCAAAATAAGTAATGAGGCTGTGCAAAAAGCACTTGAACTGGTAGGTGCTCGGGAGATAGATTCTGGTAATTATCCGGTTCTCTTCAACAATGAAATGTCGGCAACCCTTTTGAGTACATTCTGGAGTATTTTTTCAGCGAAAAATGTACAGGAGGGTCAATCTCTTCTGAAGGGTCAGCTTGATAAGAATATTGCAAATCCGATCTTAAGCATTATCGATGACGCACTGCTCTCTGCGGGGTATAATACACGCCCCTTCGATGATGAAGGGTATCCTTCTCAAAAAACTACGTTGATTTCTGAAGGGAAATTACAGTCCTATCTTCACAACACGATGACCGCACTAAAAGATGGTACTATTTCGACTGGTAACGCAAGCCGATCTTTTAAAACTTCTATTAATATTTCACCTTCAAATTTATTCATTAAACCCGGTTTGACATCCAAAAATAATCTTTATTCCATGTTTCCCAGGTGTGTTGAAATTGTGCAGTTGTCCGGTATGCACAGCGGTTGCAATACGATTTCCGGAGATTTCTCAATGGGTGCCCTAGGTTTTTACTGTGAAGATGGACAAAGAAAATATCCAATTCACAATTTTACTGTATCCGGCAACTTTCTTCAACTTCTGAAACATATAGTTGGTCTTGCAGATGATCTCAAATTCAAACTTTCTGCAACCGGCTCTCCCTCCATTCTTGTTGAGAACCTCTCAATCAGCGGATAAAGATGCGTGTAGGATTCCTTCAGTTTATGCCTGAATTGTTTCACGAGAAACAGAACCTCGAGAAAATTTCTAAGATGACCAATAATTGTCGTACTGATCTTTTAGTCCTTCCTGAGCTTTGTACAAGTGGATATTTATTCACATCCAAACAAGAAATGGAATCCATTTCTTCGACATCAGACGGGAGAATTCCAATTTTCTTTAAACAAATGGCAAAGCGTGAAGATACTGCTATAGTTGCAGGTTTTCTTGAAAAAGACGGAGAACAATTCTACAATTCCCAAATTTGTGTTGATCCTTCCGGTGCTCAAACGATCTATCGAAAAATCCACCTATTCTTAAAT
>JGI10211J34971_10001472_pt1 | contig 19410 bp, 6 predicted proteins | sample Etolagsediment_FD_34971 | JGI IMG/M metagenome (IMG submission 34971)
GTGGTTGGAGTAGTGGTTGGAGTAGTGGTTGGAGTAGTGGTTGGAGTAGTGGTGGATGTAGAGGTGGTTGGAGTAGTGGTTGGAGTAGTGGTTGGAGTAGTGGTTGGAGTAGTGGTTGAAGTAGTGGTTGAAGTAGTGGTTGAAGTTGTGGTTGAAGTAGTGGGCGCGGCGCACTCACAACAAAGCTTCGCAATCCAACAAGTTTCTGTCGTTTGCGATAGCTCAGAATAATAATCTAAACTATCAATAAACTCTGAGCCAGTACCGTGCCAGTTGTAGAAAGTTCCGGATACGCTGGAAGCATCCATCCCGAATCTAAAGTTGACAGAATCTACGATAACATCACTGTTGTTTGCCGCCCGAACACACATACCTCCCGTACTTCCAGAAGGGTGCAGCTCTAAATTACCTCCATCCAAACTCGTCGTGCGCGTCCATCTATCAATATCAGTACCTTGAGCAATCGCGACAACCGTTGAAAGTTCACTAGTAAATCCATTTGGGTAGAACTGTAGATACCCGCCTTTTGAATATTTATCGAGAACATCTCCCTCAGTGTGGATAGAAGTGTCATCTAGGCTTGATGCACCCATTCCATAGAATCTAATTCTTGAGCTATCGTTTGCAACAAGACATGCTCGAACTGAATGTAGGTCTGCTTGAGTATGGTTTGAACTTGTTTCTAAACCATATTTTATGGTTGCAATAGAAGCCCGCCCTTCGTCTTCTGGAATACCAAAATATACTTCGGAGCCGTTATCACATACTGCGTTCACTCCATACCTAGAAATTTTCACAGGACCGTGAAAAGAAAGGCGAGAATTATCAGAAACTAAAAATGCCGTCGAGGACCAAGCTTTCTTACGTTTTGCGTCATCAGATGCAAAACTACCGTTGGAGGTTATGACAGTTCTTTGCTCTCCAAACCCGTACAACTGTAAAGAAGAGTTTTTTGTTACCAAAGCACACGCGCCACGGCGAACATAATCGCCAACATCTCCGGTATACCCTAATCTAGTGAGTTTTGCAGAAGAGTTATTATCAATAATTATAGAAGGCTCCATTACACCCCCAACGCGAACACCAAAGTTTCTACCTATACTATTTGCAGATACCTCGGTCTCTCCAGCGCTTAGAGCGGTATTGCCTCCCCAAGCACCTACTTTAGGATATGATTTAACAGATGGGTGAACATCGACAACAGAATTATTTCGGGCGATGAGGTTTATCCCATTAAAATCGTTATGAAAGAAAGGGATTCCATATGTATTACTGCTCACACCCCCGTTGTCGTAGACGAAATCAGAATACTTTCCGTAGTATAAAACTGAATGGTCTAAATTAATTCCATGTTCTTCATTATCATCTATACTAAACTGTGGAATAGAAATATGAGAGTTTGCTGCATTAAACCCTTGAATATTCAGAAAGGAATCAAGCCGACCTTCGAAATCAAAGAAGCTATTAATAAGCTCAAATCCTACCAAATTACGGCTAGACTGCAAGTGGGTAGTTCTTGTGTCAGAGCCTCCTGCATTCTTAATAATAGTGAGTCCAGTCTGTGTAGAACGTGACCCTCCTAAAATGTAGGAATTATCCGCATAAATACCGTACCTACACCCTCCGGTAATTATACGGATATAACGGCCTGAGTAATCTATTGAACTCGTATCGAAAATTAAATTTGAGTTTTTAAGATAAACGCCGTATCCCCTTGTTCCATATACCTCTGTAACGGTATCGGAAGATTTCTCAAAAACACGATTAACGATAAATGATTTCGTAACGCTAATTTTACTGTTGAGAGATTTAAGACCGTAATCGCTGCATCGTGTTATGGCAACATCTTCTAATAGTACATTTGAATTACGTAATAACAGCCCAACAGAAGCGTCGTATGTTGCAAACGTATCTGTTCCAACCCCATCAATTAAAACCCCTTTTAACTTAACTTTGTTACAGTCCTGAATATTAATTGAAGAGAAATAAGCGCCATAAAGTACAGCAGTTGCAATACCGCTAGTTTCGGGAGCCCGTCTGTTTGTAAGAAGTTTTGTACTATCTGAAGTATTCTCTGGGTCTACGTCGATTGACAGACTCTTATCATAGGTTGCCGAGTATTGAGTATATTGCTCAACAATAAACACGTTAGAGGCGGAACTAAATGCGTACTGAGTGGCTGACGCTTGTGAAGCAAATGATAATACCTGCGTTTCGTGCTGCGAATCGGGACTTACTTGCCCAAATGCCCTGCCATTATCCTTCCAGCTTGTAGCATCAAAAAGCGAAGTGGATGTTCGGAAGTCGGTAATCCCTGTAAGGGAATCAAGAATAACATCAGATTTAACGGAGCTTACTGCGCTAATATCGCCATACACGCTGATACCGCTGACGACTGCTTGGTTATCGGAGGCATAGTTAAGACAATGAATTTGAATAGCACCGTCTCCTTCACAGCGAAGCCCTTGAAGGTTTAACGCTCCTAACGCACCGTAATCTGCAATTTCAATATTGACAGGATAGTCTAATATTCTAGGTAGAAAATCGACGGCATCTTGAACGCTAGAAAAGATACCAGAATCAGAATCGGGAGTGGCTGTCGAGGATATAAGGTATGTAATGCCTGAATATGTAGAAGTACCGGGAAACCCTAACCCTTGCGCTAAATAATCAAAGCGCTCTTCAAGGCTTGTTGTAGAGTAATTATCTGTAGTATAATTGTAATAGGTACTTGGGTCAAAATGAAATACGTCAGGATAGCCAGAAGTAATAACATCTGACCCTCCAGAAACCTCATAATACTCAAACAGACGGTTCATTATAAAAGCCTATCTAAATCAAACATATTTAATGAGCGAACTCCAACGCCAAAGGTAGGCGAGCCTGTGGTCATATCTCTGCCTTCGCCACCTTGAGAGGCGTCTGTAGTTGCGCGGTAAATCGAAAGTAAGTTAACTTTTTTATTTGCCCCATGACGCGCATTTGCAAATACACTAGCCGCAGATTCATCAACCCAATTTCTTATATAACCCTGCCAATCCAAGTGTAATGGAGGGACTGGGAATGAGGGGTGTAGTTGTCCTGCATCCCAAAGCATTCCAATACCTTCTGTCATCATAGCGTGAGTAACCACTCCATTCATCTTTCCTGGCAGGTTAGGAGACCCTGCTAGTCCACGACCAAATACAGGCTCGGTTCCTGGCGTAAGTCCAGGCTCAAGACCTAAGTGATAAGAAACTTCATCTTCTGCTCCAAATGTGTAAATCGCAGCATCAAACATAGTTTGATATCCTTGGCAGTTAATCTGGTCTAAAGGAGAGCCTCCTCCAAATGTTTGAGAGAAAATGCCTATCCCGCCATAGTCAACTTCGGAGTAAGTTTTAAGGAAACCACGGTGAGAGCCAACTAGTCGGAAAATCCCTAAGTTTCTAAAACCATCACCAGTCTCTCCACCAGTGTCGATTCCTGCCGCACTTAATGCAGACGCAGCATATCCATACTTTCCATAATAATCACATGCAGCACCGTTGTACCAACGACCAGTAGGTCCATGAAGGTTATTATTTACACACTCAGTCTTCGGATTCGTACCGTTTATAAGCAAGTTAGCTGCATGTAGACGGGAAGTGTCAGCAATATTCCATAGATGAATCTGCGTACCAACACAAGAGAACTCGATACCCCCCTGCGTTGTATAAAAATCATCTACGCCGCCGCTCGCGCCGTCCACATTATAAGTAATAGCTGCGTTTATATTGTATTCAGTTGGAGGGGGTGGAAATGTTATGGTGCTTGGAAGTGTTATGGTTGTAATGCCGGTTGTAGTTGTGGTTGTAGTTGTGGTTGTAGTTGTGGTTGTAGTTGTACTAGCAATAGTAGTTACAACAGTACAGCAACTAGAAACTAAATCACAAACATTAGAGGTTAGAGAGGTAACAATTCCAGATGTTATCGTATCATCAAACTCACAACCATTTCCGTCATAATTATAACAAACGCCTGATAATGAATTTGAAAGAGCGTTATCTATTTTAAAATTTACGAGATTTGCATTTACTTGGCTAGAGCCAATTGCCCTTACGCACATCCCTCCTGTAGTTACATCTGATTGAGCATCATCCGCAAAGGCCGCCGCAGTTCGTGAAAAAACATCGAACGCTCCTCCAGCGGCTTTGGTAGTATTAACTCGCTCCGTAAAACCATTAGGAGAAAATCTTACATAACTTCCAGACGTAGCGCTGGCGAATATTGCGGAGGAATTATAATTCTGATTCATATCAACTGAATTATCGGCGTCTAGGGCAGACCCTCCGAGTGCCATTAATTCAATTGTTGATTTATCGGTTGCAACCAAACAAGCTCTCGCAGAATGAATATCTAAGAAAGAGTGGTTAGAGGATGCGTCTAAAGAGAACTTCGTTGAATCAGGAAGCCATGTTGTGTAGTCAGTCGTAGGAGGACCGAAAGACATTTTTGAACGTCCTTGAGCAAGAACGCCTACCCCAAACCCAGCGATTTTAGTGGGTCCAGTGAAAATAACTTTTGAATTATCAACCGCTGCGACGCCCGCATTAGTCCAAAGACTTTTTAAAGTTGTTGTTGTAACACCTCCAGTACCTCCAAGACATGTGTTTGATTGTCCACTTCCTCGGAAGATTACTGTAGAATCTTTTTCGGCCAGTACGCACGCGCCAGCTACACCTTGTCTAGTTTGAGAAGCACCTACGGATAAATGCGCAAACTCAGCACTTGAATTCTTGGATACGATAATGCAAGGTTGGGCTTTTCCATTCACCTGTCCGTGATTAGACATTGGACGCTCGTTAGTTGCTCCCTGCTCAAGTACAGAACCTCCCCACAAACCTAAACTGCTTACGGTCGTACAACCATCAGCATATTTAACCGTTGAACCGTTATTTACGAATAAATTAACACCGTTGTAGTCACATGTATAAGCGGGTTTTGGTGAAGCTGCGGCAGGTCCTCCCGAAAAATTCGAAGCGTCAGTGTAGTAAGTTCCTATCAGTTTTCCATATGTATACGTAGATTTATCAAGATAAATCCCTACGCCTTGATTAGAATCAATTGAGAATGTGTCAGCCTCAATAATAGATTGCTCTGCTTGAATACCTTCAAGATTACAGAATACTTCTGTTCTAGCATTTGGCGTGTATTTAGAATGCTCTAACTTAATACCAATTTCGTTACCATGAAACACAAGTTTTGTAACGAAATTATTACTAGTCTGGTTATTAAAACCACCCTCAACGGTAGAGTTTATTGCGTGAAGACCTGTTTTACATTTTGAAATATTTCTTAATTCGAGCCCATCTCCGTTTACGGAACTTGTACTGTATGCAAGAGTGGAATCAACAAGCAAAATTCCTGTACCGTTTGAAGAGCGAGCTTGTGTAGCAGTTCTATCATAAATACGATAAACAACCAAGCCCTTGCTTGCGCTAATAACAGAGTTTTGCGCTGAAATTCCTGTCTTTTTCATGCGACAGACTGCGACATCTTCGAGCAGAATATTTGAATTAACTACCTCAAGTCCTGTATCGCAGTAATGAACAAGGTTATTAGGGAAAGAGAAATCCGCACCACGACCAGAATCTATACATACCCCTTGTAATTTAATTTTAGAACAGTTATGGATAGTAACCTTACTAAAATAAGAACCATATAGAGTAACAGTACCATAGTCACTTACTTCTAAGGCTTCTCGACTCGAAATAAGTGAAGCGCCTGAGCCGTTTGCCTCTCTTGGATTTACGTCTTGTAAAACCGTACTATCATAACGAGTATCGTACGCAGGAAGATTGAAAAAGTTCGCAGTTGTCGAACTAAAACTTCCATTATCGGGGGAAGGGAATACAGAAAATGCTATGTTCTGTGCTTCATCCTGAGAATTTGGCCACTTAGAAAAAAAGGCCCTTGCGTGTCTATCCCATTTATCAACAGATGAGCAGGTTATGCCTAGCTTTGTAGAAGAGGCATTCCCAATGGCTGTCGTAATTTGGTTCGACGGGCCAGACATCTCCAAGGCAACAGTTTGCGTGGCTGAAGGTCCATATTTAGGAGTGGCACTAACCGATGCTGCCTTCATTAAAAAGGAGTTTGCATACTGACGACAACTAATTTGTAAAGCCCCGTCACCCTCACACTGAATATCTTTTAAATGTAACTCTCCTAAATCACCAAAGCTACAAATCTCAATCAGTACCGGAAACCTCAACCTACGAGGAACTACTTCCAATGCTTCCTGAACAGTCTGGTATACCCCCACGCTGGAGGCGCTTCTAAGCGCGTCTGCTGAGACTGTAAGCGTTACCCCCGTAAGGGTCGTGTCTAAGCCCAAGTGCTGTTTCAGGACATCTGAGCGCGTTTCAAGGTCAAGTATCGGCAGGTTATCCTGCTCCCAGTTGTAGAATGAACTAGCGTCATGCTTATGCACTTCTGGGAAGGCGTATCCTGAGAGGTTATTATCACCTCCTGTAACGTCGAAGTATTCGTACAGTGTTGAACTAAAGGAAACCATTAGAATTCAATTACCCATCTAAACAAAACAGAAAAACTGTCATTCTTCTCCAAAGGAGTAAAATATCGGTAAGCGCATAAGTAACTACCCTCGGTTGCAGCATTATCGGGGTTACGGCTGAATAATCCCACTTCATTGAGCGTTTGGCTATTACAAGCATTTTCCCCCACAAATATTTGATACATAACCCTCGCAGGGCTAATCTTCTTTATATAGGAGAATGGGATGATACCAAAAGGAACGCTACTTGCGCCTGCGCCAGAGGATAAATCATGAGTTGAAATCTCAAAATTGGCTGTGCCATAATCACCAATAGCCAGCGCAGAAGAAAGTTCTCCTGTACTAGACACTTGAAGGCTCGCATCTCCTGAGACGCCTAACTGAAAGTATACAATTTGATAACTTGAGATATTGTATGTACTAGGGTTTGAAAAAGCTTTTAATAGGGTATGGCCCATTCCAGAGGTAATAACATTTGAATCAGAAAAATGAACTTCTTCTGTACCGTCAGAAAACACTTTAACAACTTCTAAGTGCCCTCGAATATCAGTATTATTGTAATTTAAAATTTGAGTCATTATAAGAAGTTAATCTCCCACTGAATACGAATGTAGTCATTACTAAGAGCGTCGTTAGGATTTGTTAACGCTTGTCTAAATACTTTCTTAGCAACTAACTTATATACTGGATTTGTATCGGTATTAAATAAATCATCATTCATAGCAGATAAATCATAACCACCTTCTAAAAGCTTTTTATAAGTTGCTTTTACATCAAGAACGTACAGTCCAATAGCTCCGATACCTCCCTGAGCCTCAAGTACATCAAGGTCGTAAAAGTTCGAGACATAATCATTTGCAAGGTCTAAGGTCAGTACAATTGATGAAGTCGTCGCGCTTGTCACAAAACCCTTTACGGCCAGCCCTGCGAGCAGATTACCAGGAAGAATATACCCTTCTGAATTTATACCACTATACTGATTCAAAAAGCTTCTAGACTGTACACCATTAACAGCAATTGAATTTCCATTCGGGTCTGTCTTTACATGAGGGGCTGCATTAATACGACCTGTTATTCTCTCGTAAGAAACCCCAGATATACTACTCCAATAATTCAACTCATTTCCATAGTGTCCGTAAGGGGTCGTTTCATAATTGATAGGTATTAAAGTTCTATCTAAAGGACTGGGAAACCCTGGTAAATGGTCGGGCGGTTCTTGGTTGACGATGTAAAATCGCCAGTTTGTAATAAATACAGCGTCTACAGGCTGTGCTGCGCTATTTGAAGCCCAGTCAGTACAAACAATATAGAAGGTAATTTTTGTAGTGCTATCAAAGCGTTCAGAAGTGATATCTACTTTCGTACTAAGTGCCGTTTTTACAACCGCGCTTAAATCTCCTGGTTGTAGAGTATGGTCAAAAGCATTAAGAGGTTGTGCGCTAATATCGTAATGCTCCCATTTATTTACCGCGCTATCCCACCATAAAACATTACCATCCTTCGTAGTGGCAGCGGCTTGCCAATTTACAGACGGGTAGGAGGAGGTTTCTCTACTGTTATATTCAAACCCAAAAGCCATTTCAGTTGCACTTACAGGCAAGCTAATATCACTTAATGCATAAGTATACCCAAGCTTTGTCTTTGGGGACGTTTCAAAACCTCCATAAAGACTACCTACACTTGCATCGAAAGGATAGTGAATATTCAATCCACCTGTCCCTGAAAAATACTCATACGAAGTATCAGGAATATAATTTACCGAACCTCCAGGGGCTCTAAAAAAGATATCAAACAATCCTCCTTGTCCGTACAATCCACTCAATCCGTTATATTCAAAGAACGGTTGTCCGATAATATCGAAACGTGGTTTGTTGATATAATCCTCAGACGTTAAAATGTTACTGTCTATCTCTTCTGTACAAAGACTTAAAGCCGCATCTGTTAGAGTAGCCCGAAGTTTGATATAGTTTGAAGCCGAATCTACATTCGAATTCATAAGGAATATTTCATATTCAGACTCCTCCGTGTGAACATACCTTGGGTCATCAAACATACCTTCGATAAGTATTGACCCCGCCTGACTACCGTAATTTAATGGAGCATCAGGAGTGAACAAAGACCCGAGACTGCTGAATAACGTGTTCCTATTATCATTAGTAGATAGCCAAGCTACATCAAGATATCCCGCACCAGAAAGATTAGACTTAAATCCGTAGGATGTTGGAGTTTCCGAAACAGGTTTCGAGTTGCATCGAATATTTTTTATGTAGGAGGGGGTATCGCCTACACTTTCAACAGTTAAAATTAGTTCATAAGTATTATCACTTTCAACGTCGATAATACCGTTTAGGCCATCGGTTATAATTGCTGCACCGTCGTAATGACCTACAGGACCTGAAACTATTAATGATGAAGTATATAAATCAGAGTTAGTTGAGGATATTGCCCACTCATTATTTGCGAAATCATAAAATCTCTGATTTCCGTCTGTACCGTAACGAGAGGTTAAGAGATTAATTTTTGAAACTCCAGCGCTTAAAGTACTGTCATACTCGTTAAGGAATGAGAATTGAAGGTCAAAAGAATCTCCATCCACAACATTAAATGTCCCTGTCTTTTGTTGCTGGGAGGAAATCTCTAAAAACAAGTCCTCTGGTAAAATCTTTTCCTTATAAACAGTAGTATCGTTATAGGTTGAAGTACGAGATAGGTTGGGAGTTACGACATAACTCACCGAATTTAAGCGTGTTTCTAATAGATTTTCTGCTCCGATAGTAGCAAGCAAATTATATCTGTACTGTTCTTGCACATTAGAGCTTGCCCATTTAATAAGCCCATAACTCATATTATCGGAGCTAGTAGCCCAGGAACCATAAGGCATAGGGTTAAAAGAGTATTTCTTTAAAGGATTAAGCCTCACCCCCTGGGATACATATGTTACGTTGCTTAAATCCGTTGCACTAACGGAACTACCTATGCTGGACGCATAGAAGTACATTCCTGGATTAGCAAAATCATTGTTAACGACCCTATGAATATCAGCATTTTCGTAAATGTTCCCGAACTTCCAACCCTCACATTGTTGTACGTTAGCATTCCAAAAGTATGTTCCTAGAGGATTACTGGAAGCATCACAGTAGAACGCGAACTCAACCTCAAACTTATTTTTAAGCTTATCGTTTGGAATATTGAAAAACGTAGAGATTGTTCCAGATGTACTTGCACTAGCCGGAATAATTAATGGAGTTCCAGACCCTTGCCAAGAGTGTCTTGTGTAACTTCCAGAAGCAAAATTATACGACTCACCTGTTGTAACATCTCGCAGACTAACGTGAATCGCTGCTTGGCTAGTAGTCCCACTAACAGAACTGAACTGAGCCGTAATCTCTGCAATACTAGTTGCAGAAGCTACAGTTTCTAAAGGCTCAAACTCCGTAGTAGGAAATAAAAATTGCTGCGAGAGTTTTACGGCTCCAGAGGTATCTCCTTCAGAACTAGTTGCAAAAGAACGAATATACAACACGCCTTCATCTTCTTCGGCGTAAACGGAGGATAGTGTCGAGTATAGTGCAGATACAGAACTTAAAGCATATCTAGCGCAGGAGCCAGCAACATAAGTATCATCATACTCTGTTGAATTTGGGTCATATCTAAGGTAGCTTTGAATAGACCAATTAGGAAGTTCATATAAATCTAAAAGCTCATTTATGAAAGAGCCTGATAGAAAGTGATTGATGCTGTAATTTTTAAATTTTCCGTTTTTTAAGTATGAAGTATAGGCTGAAAGTGTCGGATTTTTTAGTATGGAGTTCGGAAAACTACTTGCGCTGCGGGAGTTAACAGAACTGAAAAAGTTATTTGGTATATCCTCCATATACGTCCAACTTTCTCCAGAACGTTTTAATGAGGAGAGCCCTATTCCTGAAGGCGCTCCAGTAACCGTATACCCAGAAACCGCTAGAAGAGCGTCTGCGCGTTGCGCTGCGGCTTGGCAAGGAGCTAAAGCCATCGCCTGAATCGTAAAATTTGAAACGTTATAACCCGCCGAGACTGAAGAATATCCTTCTGAAGGAGCAGGAATCCAAGTCATCATATCTACAATATGCTCCTTGAACCCATCAACAATCATGTTGGGTTCTTCTATAACAGGGCTTTCTTCGAAGTTTTTGTAAATACGAACAGTTCCGTGCATTCTTAGTCCTCTAGGTTATAAATATATGCGTTTCCTGACGGGGCTCCCACCCCTATAGTAGAAGAAACGCTATACAGACCGCCGCCCAAAAGTTCAACATATTCAGCCCTACTACCTCCGTTAGTCTCAAAGAAACTTGCTGAGTTGGTTGCGTCTCTGGAATGCTTACCCTCTGAAAGTTCATCCCAAAAATTATATACAATATCCATTTCAGAAGCATTAAAGTCATTCATACTTTGATTTAACAATCTATCTGTAATAGAAATTTCATAAACTGTTAACCCATCAACAAGTACATCTCTTTTTGAGGGGGAGATTGTTGGGCAGGTAATCTTTAACAGGTAGTTTGTGGAAGAAGTGTGTACATCTCCCGTTTTAAAAGGAGTTGTACACGGCAACACTTTTTCTGTAAAAATATCCTCAGTATGGAAATCTACTCGATAAGGTTTAATACAGTTCTCATCTTTTGAAACAGTAAGCGTAGTAAATCTATAATCTTCTAGAATATTTTCTGTAGGACGCCATTTTCTTTCAAACCAATCAAACGTCCACTCTTTATCACTACCTGCATCATCCGTTAGCCCTGAAGTTACCAGTTCAATTTTAATTTCTTGAGATTTAACTCCGCTTGTCTTAGCAAATATATCAAGACTAAACTGTGATTGTGGGCGTAACTTATTATAATGTGTTGTGGCGCTATCTGAAGGTCTAAAAGGAACTACGATAGACAGCGGATTCCCGTCAGGATTAAATAATGTAATACTATATTTTGAATCGGTATTTTCATTTTTAGTAACCGATTGGTTGTTAACCACTATAAAGCTTTGTGAGTCCGATGTCGTTTGGCGAAGCTCTAGCCCGGATAAAATTTCTCTAGTAGACAAGAATGCCCGTGTTCTTGTCACGCCGATATCTTCGTTTGAAATTACATCAGGGGCTTCTCCAAAATATGTTCTCTCCGCAACAGTAACTTTTCTACCATTCTGATTTTGATATAACTGACCGCCTGCGTTCGTGCCTCCCACGACAGAAGACCACTGAGTGTCATATCCATACTTCGATAACGTAAGCCCTGGAAGCGTGGTTGGGATTGAGGCGTTAGTAATTTCTCCTAAGTGTCGGAAATCGCTATTCCAAATAGTCGGTCCAAAAGCATAAGAAATAAAGTTGTATCCACCGTAATAAGGCGTGTTGGGGCCTAACGTATTTTTTAAAAGCCCCGAAAACTCATTTTTGTAAATCGTGTATGCTTCATGTACACTATTTCCAAATTCAAATGATTTATAATCATCATCTGATAAAGGCGCAAACTTATCCTCCCGAATCTTCTTAGAAGTAATTACTTCTAGAATTCCTTTCATCGTATCTCTATACACAAGAACGGAACTAGCTGCGTAGTCGGTCTCTGGAACTGCCCTGACTGGATATAAGGTAGACAGGTCAAACTCGTTGGACGTTCCTGAAACGTAGCACCCTTCTGTAGCGACATAAAATCCACTTGAATCCCATACCGTAGAAGATGTTGGTAGGAACTCCTGCTTATCATATTCGAACCCTTTAAGAATATATTCCCACGTATTAATGTACGGGTTATCATCTACCGTAGCCGACGAAGTAGCAATTTTATAATGCGTAAGAGCGACAGGCATTCCTTTTCCTGACCTAACATACGGATAACACTCTAACGCATACCTATAATCTCTTCTCCGAGACGTATTTCGGTCTAGAGTCGCACTAACCTGCCACCAGCCGCTATCACTTGAAACATAGCTTGGAAGTACTCGACCATCTCCGTTTACATAGGTTGTCCCTAAAGACCCCGTGCCACTAGCACCAGCCCAGAAATCCGCATGTTTAGAATTTAAATATTCAACATTAAATAAATCTAAACACTGGTCTGAAATTACAGCTAGTGACTGCGTTGGCTCATAGTCATCTTCCAAGTCATTATATAAAATAACTCTAAGTGCAACGTGCAGCGGAATCGTCTCTTTTAAAACATCTACAAACGTTTGTAAGGCGGCACGGTTACGATACGTATCGTATGCATCTAAAGTGTAGTCCATAGAAGACGCTGCAAAAGATGCAAACATAAAAGATGCTTTAGTACTCCAAACATCAAAATCCTGTAAGGAATCGGTACTTCCAGGAACTACGAAACTCGAATAGTTTGGAGGTAAGTGATGCCCTTCAGTAAAAAATCTAAATCTATTGTTTTGGGAAAATTTAGGAATACCTTCGATGACGTATACACTTTCAAAAGCGCTGGTGAGTAGGGATTTAAATTCAGAGACGGCGCTTTCTGACACCTCAAACCCGAAGCTATCCCTGCTACCAGATAATATATCACAAAAGAAGTCTAGTGACTCGTAATCTAACTCACACTCTTTATAAAAGCCGTACTTTTCCCACGGAGGAACAGCGACAAAAAAGCCGCTTTCTGCTGCCGGGTCATTTGGATAGTTACGATGATAAAACCCTTTCCCTCTACCTTCCCCATCTGATAAAGGTTTTTCAGGTAAGCAAGTCCACATAGGTAGCTGTCTGAAATCTTGCCCAGAAATAATAATCCCTTTAAAAGTATTGTGATAGTGTTCTAGAATAGCATCAACTAAAAACCGATAATTTCTATCTTTTGCATCTTGATACGTTGAGAGAGCTTGGTTAAACCTAACACCAACAGGCCAACCCCCCTCAAACATTTCTTCTTTTGCAGCAAACTGCAAACCCTCTCTAGCGATAAAGGAATCTGTCTTGATAAGGTAATAAAGTAACTTTGGAAGATAAGATTCCCACGATTCTATTATATCTGAGGTTGAGAATAAACCGTCAGGGAATACAAGTTTCAAAGCGGCTTCTAAACCAACTACACTACCTTTTGTTTTATATAACATCACGGCATTACGTAGTTGATTACGCCATTTATCAAAATCACCTGTAAGAAACCTCCACCCAATATTATTAGCTAACAGCTCTAAAAACTTTTCAGGACATTCATCTATACTTAGTAAATCCCCTATCTCTTCTAGAATTAAGTTTATGTCTGCAATACCAAGACTGACAGCCTTTAAAAATCTCTGAAATGGACCAGCATCCCTTAACTGCGAAGGAAATTCAGCGGAACCATCAGTAAGCAGAGCATTTAAAGAAGCTTTATAAAAACTACTATCTTTAAGTCGTGGGTCTGTCCACGTTTCTAGTTGTAATCGAATAGCATCATACATCTGCGTTCCTGATAAATATTCATTACCAGAGATATCCGCAGTACCGCTAGAATGTGATGGTGGGAAAAAACTTTTATAGAACGTACTTGATTCTCGGTTATCCCAAAAGAACCTAAACAATGCATTAATGGCATCTTTATCTGTTGCCTCTTCCCCGATGTAAATTCTATCAGCGAGATAATCTATAGCTACGGCAGAGGCATTAGAAGAAGCCCCACTCAAGCTAGAAGCATTCATAAAATAAAACATACCCAGTTGGTCGGCTAGGTATAAATGCGTTGAACTAAGTGAGGAAAACTCTCCAAAGGCAAGCGATGAAAGGTATGCGTGAAACCCTACAGGATTATTAACAGTAATGTCTGGGAATAAAGTTCCAGAGAGCCAAGTTTTGAAATCAGTTTTTGATAAAAAGGAACTCCACTTTTTTCCATAGAGAACTAGAATTTTTGATTGGAAGGTATTAGGATTAATGGAGGTACGTCCCTCGGGTAAGAAGAACTCGGCAATCTCCTGTTTTGTATAGTCATTTACATTAAAAATGAGGTCGTTTAAGGTTGCTGCTTTAAGAAGCTTCCCTAAAAACGTAAGGTTGATATCCTCTTCCGAACCATATTTTGTATAATCGAGTTCCCGATAAAATTCAGGAACAAAGCGATTTATAACTTCAATGTAATCGTATTTTGTTGTAGATGAAAAAGCCATTATACAAACTGAATGTTAATCTCTATGTTGTTTAACTGAATGATTTCATTAAAATCAACATAAACATCATTTGGATAGTTATCAATCGAGAAGAACCTCGCACCCGGGTCCTGTAGTACAAAGTTAATTAATTCGGATAGAATTAATGGGCTACCAAAATCTCTCGTATCCGGTGAAAAGAATTGTACGATTTTTTCTGCAATACGCTGCTTGATGTCTTCGGAAGACAGTCTTTGTGTACGGTCAATATACAAAGTAGAGACGATATCCATTGTGCGCACGATTCCATCCACAACGGTAAGCTCATCAGTAAGCATTTTATATTGATTCATATACTCCAAAAGCTCTTTTTTGAATTCGTAGGATGCTCGCTCTAAATGGGCATCTGTAGCTTTTTGTAGAACATACAAATCAATCATATTACCTGCGGCACCGTTATCTCGTAATACCGCTAAACCTTTACCAGTCTTCCCTAGCGTGCTTCTAAACTTATTGATAAACGCCGTATAGTCTTGTCCCGTAACAGCACGGTACTGAGTAGCAAACCACATCGGACCAAACCTGCGAGCCTCCTCTAATGACTGAGCATCCTGCCCTCCAGTTCCCGCTTTTACATTCTCGTACTGTGCAGTAATGCCTGTCAGGGAACCACCGCTAGGAGTATATCTACATGTAACCGTTTTTGATAATGTGTTAGAAACGACATTACCTCTCAAGCCACCTCCTGTTCTAAAATATACGGTATAAGGGGTTCCTGGGACTGGGGATTTTCCTACTTGCCCATCACCAAAAATCAGGCGGCAGGAATAATCATCGTTGTACTTTTTTTGGAATACCTTTGCCGTAGAAGAGGCAAACCATATATTTTCAATTTCTGTATATAATCCGTCTGAGCCAGAAACAACTATACTACCTTCGACTACCGAGGGGAATGAAAGTTCGATAGTCTGGTTAGCAACTCCGGTTTGGAAAGTTCCTGTTACTTGCTGTAACTGCCCTTCTAGTAAAACGAGGTCTCCTAGATTGCTTTTTAAATTAGCAGGGTCGTCCGTAAAATTGTCCTCCGTTAATTCTAACGCTTGTAAATTGGTCTGGTCTATATTACCATTTGAATCAACTTTGTATAACGTGTATGTTAAAGGAAGATTGTCTTTTGTACTGACTGTCTGTACAGTTCTATCAGCAAAAAGAATTTCTACCGTATCTCCAGTTGATACGGGGTTTGCCGCAGGTAGGGTAAGTTGAGCAGTTGCTTTTGAAGGGATTGGACCTCGAATTTCAATTCCGATTAATTCTAACAATTTAATCAGACCTTGGCTTGTTTTAGCAGTTGCTAAATAATTTTCTTGTGCAAGGGCGTCTGCCTTATAAGACAGTACAGCAGCCAGATAAGCAAATAACTCGGAAAGCATTTGCCCTAAATCAGATTCAATAAAATTAGTGTAATCCGCAGGGTAAACTGATTTTACATAATTATTAAAACTTTCTTTAAAATCATCGAAGTCTGCGGTAGAAAAATCAATTAAGTCCTTCCTCAGAGCCGCAGGTATTCCACCAAGACGAAGAAAATCTGTCGTTACTTGCCCGTTAAAACCACTTGTATTGTAAATGGCATCAAACGCGGGGTTATATCCAGGAACATTATTAACCATTTAATTGTACTCCTTTTGAATCTACTGTAAGTGCGATTTGGTCTGTGTAGAAGACATTATTCTTGATTGAAAAAACCATCTTGAGAAAAATGCGCGAGTTTGTATCATCCGACTTAATTTGAAAATCCCGCACTACAATCCTAGGCTCGTACTTTGCAATTGCAGCTAAAATTGATTTTCGTAAAGAGTCTAGTAATGCACCGTCCAATGGCTCAAAACAAGCTGTTCTTAAGGTAGTTCCATAATCCAGACGCATCGGCCTCTCTCCTCTTTGGGTTAAAAGCAGTTGTAATAAGCCGTCTCGAATTGCACGCTCATTAAAGCTTCTAGAGAACATTCCTCCTGTATTCGCTGTGTCTACAGGGTACTGTAATCCTTTTACAGTACTTGTTTTAGAAATTGTATCGAAGGTTAGGTCGCCGTAGGTAGACATTAGAGTAATACTTTAGGAACTTGGATACCAGAAAAATATGGTCTTTGTGCGTTATAATTTCTAGTAATCTCATCTATAGATAGGGGTTTTGAATACATCTTAAAACTTCCGATATACCCTTCTAGACTAGACCTTGCGATGTCGTATGAAACTCCTGTTTTATCATAACCGCCTAATCCTGGCACGGCTCCGTTAGTATGCTGTCCGTAAGGACCTAACCCAGCGTCAAGACCTTCTTGATAATAGGAGGTGTTGGTGTTAGTACCTAAGAATCCAGGTAGCGTAGTGTTAAGACTTGCAGTGGATGTGAAGGGAGAATCCGTAATACCATCGGAAAACCCTCCCCCTAGAACCCACGGGGTAAAGATAGGAGTATCAGGTAAATTTCCTGTATAAAGACTTTCAAATAAACCATTAATAGAAGATGAATGGTAATGCCCAGGACCTATCTTAGAAGGAATTCGTAGCGGCTTGCCTTCCTTTACTTTAAAGGCATCACTACAAACCGAGGATGTTAAAAACTCTCCGTTTACAAATAATGTAATGGAATTTAATGTATGGTCGCATACAATACTATAATAAGCAAAACTGCTATCGGCAGCCGAGATAGTAAATCCAGAGTTAGTAGAGAGGCTTACATCTACTTTAAACCCTAATTCTTGCCTACAACCAGCATCAGCACCTTGCCCTGAGACTGACTCAGCAATCACAATACTCTTTCCCCATACTTGGTCATTCTGTGCTAGAGTTGGAAGGACAACAAACTCTAACCCGCTTGCATTCGCAGTCCCTGGGTCGCCTCTATCGCGCCAGCCTATAATCATTCCTTTTGTCCTCTTTTGAGAACCTATTGAAGGGTTGTTTGCAACCGGGTCTGCAAAAATACCTGGTGTTTGTGTTGGGTCTAAAGCCTCTCCACAATTCTCATTTGCAGCTACAATACGATACCTGTGAGCGGTGTTCAGATTGGCTGATAAGTTAGGGACATGCGCCCAAAATTCCATAGACCATCCGTTAGGATTATACATCAAATCATCTAACGGTTGTGTTGAAGGATATGCCTTGCCATTCTTATAATTATTCGGCAGCCTTACATAAGACCCTTGCGGTAAATAAGCATATTTTGCTCCGTACTTAAGCCCTGGCTTATAGAGAGTACCTCCAAGATAAGGAATACTAATTCCCGATATAAAAATAGCACTAGCAGCGCCTACGAGTTTCGCATTAAGCGCAGTTCCAGTATCGGCATAATTCCTAATACCAAAAATATTTGAACTCGGCTCAACTGCTGCTGACGCTTCTAAAAAGTTATAACAAACAACTAACCCATCTGTAGCAATCGAATCATCAAGAGTGCGTAAGTAAGGTACAATTCCAGACACCGTACTAGAAACAACCGTGGAGGTGTCGGTATCTCCAGAGGTAGTAATCCAGTCTGCCGTTCCGTAAGGAGAGACTGCAAGCTCGGGGAATGCATCATAAGTAGGTTGAGTTCCTGCCGTAATATACGTTGGAACAAGAGGTGCTGTAGTGTCGTCTAAATCCGAAGAATTTAGAGTTATCTCTTTTTGAAGTTCAAGCTCTGGGATTAAACCAATGTCCTTTAGATATGAAAAATCATTTACAGGAATTCTCGGGATATATTCAACTGAAGATAAATGTTCGGCTTTTGAAAAATCAATCTCAATTACCTTATCTTCAAAACCACATAAAGAATCGGGCACATTGATTTGCTGTACAGATATCTCTCGGTAGAATTTATGTGGCCCTACTAAAGCATCCTCTTTTGTAATTCCGAAAGGACCAAAAAGCGCAGCAATCTGTAGCTGCTTTTTTCTTTTCTTGATTTTCCTATCATACGTATGTGCGACTGCTGCGTAGCTCTCTTCATAGTTTCTTATAATAGCAGAGGATGCAGCGTACCCTTCATCTATCAGGGTTTGAATCTTGGCAGAAACGTCCTGAATCTGAAGGTCTCTATCGCTAACCATGTTTTGTAGAACATCATCGTGTTCATAAAACAAATGCACATCTCCCGTTTCATTTTTATAATCATCAGATAGAATTGTATCGGCAAAGCGATTTATACGGCCTGATGAATATAGCTGACCCTTACCTCCTCGGTTCGCAGCGTATCGAAGTTCCCAAGAACGTGCATCTATTTTTTGCGCAGTAATATAAGGAATACTTCCTGTACGGGAATCATAATAAATACCATCCTCAGATAAAATAAAGCGACCCGACTGCGAGATAGGAGGTCCGTATACCGTATCAAATATAGCGTCCGGCTCTACTTCCTCCTCTTCTCCACGAAGCTGGGCTTTAATAATATTTAAAGCCGCTTTGTTTCTAGCGTAAGGAATAGCTAATCTATCCTGTACATATTTTTCAAAGTTATCTAAGTTTACTGCGGCTGCATTTTCAATTGCCTGGCGAATAACATTCTTATCTTCTTCAGAGTATCCTGTAAGTCCATTGATAATATTTTCAACAGCCTCAGCCAACTTAGAAACATTAACTTTTGGTTCTGGCAATTCTCCGCTGGCTCTTTTTGCTAGAACTGAATTCACTTGGTCACGCTGTTGAAGCGCCTCAGCAAGCGCGTTTTGGGCCGCCGTAATTTTATTCGAGGCTGCGTCTAATTCTAACTGCGTTATGGCGGATTGAGC
>JGI10211J34971_10001474_pt1 | contig 19406 bp, 15 predicted proteins | sample Etolagsediment_FD_34971 | JGI IMG/M metagenome (IMG submission 34971)
TAAGGCACCTTAGGGGAATTACCAATCATGAGCATCGAGAATCCAACTTTAGTTCACTTTAGGCACTTTAGCTCACTTTACACTAACGAGTATCGAGATACGAGTCTTTTATGCAAAACAAACCCAATTTGCCGAACGCTCAAATGAACGTAACTTCTGTTAAAACAATGAACTACGAACAAAAAACTATGAACTATGCCAATAAAAAACAAACCCAATCAAACCCAATTTCCGTCCAAAAAACATGCACTTTTGCAAATTTCTTACTAACTTCTACGCATTTTTGCCTTACCTACTTTAATACTTGCGTATTTGCGCGCGCAAAAACCCTCCTAACAACCCAAAAACAAAGATTGTACCCCCGGCACAACGCAGCGGTGAACGGGGTTTTTCTGGATTTGTCGGCCAGGAAGATTGGGCTTAAAGAGTTGTGGGAGATTTGGTGGCAGAAGGATTGGAACCCAAACAATGACCCCCCGCCGGACTTTTGCACCCCGACTCCTACTTATAACGGCTGGATGTGCAATATGAAGGACTTTCCGTAAAAACTTTACGTGAAAAACTGACCATTGTTGTATAAGAGAAAGGAGAAAGAGGTAACCCACTAATCGGCGAATTCAATTTGCCGCTGGTATCAGTGGGAGGGCTCACGTTTGACGGGTGAGCCGGCGTTAATGGCGGCGGCTATCTGTAGAAATTTCGGCATCGCGTAATTGAAGAAACGTTTATAGCTTTCGCAAAAATAGCTTTCTCGCCCAAAGCTTTCCTTGTCAAAAGACAGTCTGTCTTTCATACAGCCGGCACGACAGACGGCAAGGTGTCGGCAAAGGAGACATTTGTTACAAAGATTCTGCTTTGCACGGGCAAAGGCGCGCTTCCTGCTACCGGCGGCGAGTTTCTCCATCGGCGTTTCAAATATATTACCCAGCCGCCATTTCGGCTCGACAAAAAAATCACAGGGGAAGCAATCGCCGGTGTGCTCGATGACGATGTACTGACTGCACTGCTTGCTAAACGTGCAGATTGTATGTTGGCCGGTGATGCAATAGGATAATATCGAGTCAAAGTCGCGAATGCTCAGATTTTGTGGGCCGTAGTCGTACCAGCGGTCAAATATTCTGCACATAAATTCGCCGTACTGCTGCGGCGTAATTGAGAAATCCGCAATCCCGCCGGTGACAGGGTCAAGCTCTACACAGGGAATGAACTGCAGATATTTGATGCCTAAGGCATTGATGCCCTGCCCGATGAAAAAATCAAACAACTCGTCCGGACGCTCAACATTTTTGTTGTTTAACAGGGTAAGTATGTTAAATTCAACCTTATATTCTCTGCATTTTTCGATGGCCTTGATTACCCTGTCAAAAGTACCTGCGCCCGAGAAGTCTTTGCGATAGTAGTCGTGCAATTCTCTCGGGCCGTCGATACTAATACCGACAAGAAACTTGTTGTCGTGTAAAAATCGACACCACTGGTCATCAAGCAAAATTGCGTTGGTCTGCAGGGAATTACTTACCTGCTGACCGGGCGAGCCGTACTTCTTTTGCAATTCCACCGCCCTCTTGTAAAAGTCCAGCCCCATCAGCGTGGGTTCTCCGCCCTGCCAGGAAAATCCTGCCACCGGAAAACGCAGTTGCATATAATCCTTGACGAGCTTTTCAAGCACCTCATCGCTCATTCGCTGCCTGCCCTGGCCCACTTCAGGCGCCCGATTTTTATAAAAGCAATATTTGCAATCAAGGTTGCAATCCGAGCCGGACGGTTTGATTAACAACGTAAATGGCTGCATTTTTTCCGACCTATCTTTTCACTCCACAGCGCTTTGCCCATTCTTCATACTTTGATTTGAGCTGCTGGACGATTTGGGGGTGTTTGTCAGCAAGATTATTCATCTCGGAGCGGTCCTGCTCAAGGTCATACAGCTCCCAGCGGCCTCGATTTTCTGCTACCAGTTTCCATTTACCGTGGCGAATACCTTCGTGTTTTCTATGTTCCCAGAATAGATAGTTATGTGCCTTTCTCTTTTTGCCCTGCAAAATTGGAAGGAGACTACTTCCTTCCAGGGCTATAATCTTCCTGCCGTTAACGGACTTTGGATATTCTGCGCCGGCGACATCAACGCAGGTAGCCATAATGTCAACGATATGACCAACCTGATGGGTGATGGAGCCATTGTTTTTTATCACGGCAGGCCAGCGAACGATAAGGGGCGTTGAGATGCCGCCTTCGTGCGTGTACTTTTTGAATAAACGGAATGGCGTATTGCTGGCGTTGGCCCAGGACTGTCCGTAGCTCATATATGAATCAACGCCGCCCGGTGGCAGGCCGTTCTTTCGGCTGTCGAATCCAAGCGGTCCGGTTTCGTGACATCCCCCGTTATCTGACAAAAAGAGGATTAAGGTGTTTTGCCCTTTGCCGATTTGTTTAAGTTTGGCGACTATCTTTCCGATACCCTGGTCCATTCGGTCGATTTGAGCGGCATAAACGGCCATCTTCAAATCCATCAGTTTCTTATCTTCCACGCTGTCCCACGGTACCGCGCCTTTATCGCGCGGCGACAGCGCCCATCTTTTTTCAATAATGCCCATCTCGACCATTCGTTTATATCTTTGTCTGCGCAAGGCGTCCCAGCCTTCGAGATACTTACCTTTGTATTTGGCGATATCTTCCGGCAAGGCGTGTAACGGCCAATGAGGAGCGGTATAGGCAACATATAAGAAAAAGGGCTCTTTCCTGCGACCGTATTCATCCATAAAATTCACAGCGTTGTCGCTGATTGCATCGGTCATATAGAAGTTTTCTTCGGTTGGAATATGGGGCTTGTCATCTATTGCAAATCTGCGTATCACACCTTTACGCTTGGCCTTGGTAATATCGAAATAATTAGCGGCGCCACTGATTAGGCCGTAGTACCTGTCAAATCCTCTATCGACCGGCCAGTGAGGCCTGCTCTCACCTACGTGCCATTTACCTGACATCAAAGTAGTGTAGCCGACAGTCTTGAGGGCTTCAGCTATCGTTACACATTTGTCGTTAAGATAACCCTGATAAGGGCCCGGCGGATTTATGTCGCCTTTCCCATTAGTCATACCTCCAATGCCTGCCTGATGAGGATACAATCCTGTCAGAAGCGAAGCTCTGGTCGGGCAACACCTTGCGGCGTTGTAAAATTGTACGAAGCGCATTCCCTGGGCGGCCAATCGGTCGAGATTGGGAGTCTGAATCTCTGAGCCGTAACAGCCGAGGTCGGAAAAGCCCATATCATCAACCATAATCAAGATGATATTGGGTCTCTTCGTGCGCGTCCTGCCTGCCAACTGCTCAGAGGCCGTCATACACCCTGGAAAAACGAGGGATGCCGCACCCAGGCCAATAGCTTTTAGAAAATCGCGACGATTATTCATACGGGCCTCCTTCAAATTCATCTAACGAAGAAATAGCATTGTTGATACTCACATCTTTTCACTTACGCCACGTGCCGGTCATTATAGGAAAGCTATTAACAGGTGTGAAGGGGGTATCATAATCGGCGCCGGAGTGGCTTCGCCTGCAGGATTTGGTCCATTTCTTAAGTACGGCCTTCATCGCTGCGGCCACTCTGGGATGGTCAACAATAATGTTGTTTTGTTCGGCGGGGTCTTTCACCAAATCAAAAAACATATCTTCTCGGCCATTTTTTGAAAGGTTGGTCAGAAACTTAAAGTTGTTGTCAACCAGGGCAATGGTTGGAGAACCGTGCATTTTTCTTTTGTCTGGTTTGACAAACCAAAATGGAATTGGCCTGGGACGTCGGCTCATTTTGCCATTTATTAAAGGCACGAGGCTGACGCCGTCTATTGAACGCTTGTCCGGCATTTTGAAACCAATTATTTCCTGGATAGTTGGAAAATAATCGAGAGTGCTGCAGGGGACATCAACTACGCGTCCCGGCTGGGCGCGTCCAGGCCATTCCAGTACGGCCGGGCCAACCAGACCACCATCGAAAAGACTGCGTTTGCGGCCGCGCAGACCGGCCGTTGCGCCACGCGAATTCCTGCACCAGCCCTGCTCCCCTTTGCCGGTCATCCCTTCCGGGCCGTTGTCACTGCAAAACCAAACCATCGTATCCTCGGCAATGCCCAAATCACGCAGTTCCTTCCGTAACCGACCTATCTGCTCATCCATAGCCGTGATACAGCCATAGTAATGCTGCTCGCCCTCACTATATTCTTTGTACATCGCGCGGTATTCGGGCCCGGCGACAACGGGTTCGTGAGGTTCGTGAAACCAGACTGTCGTGAAAAAGGGCTGATTGCTCTCAACAGCCCTACGCATAAAGGGAATCACGCGGTCCATTACTACTCGCGCGGCCGGGCCCTGAAGATTTTCAGCTTCGATTTCGCCATTATGCCAGAACGGCAATCTGAATACCCACTTGTAATTTTCCAGATTTGCGGCGGGGTTCCACGTAGGGACGTTGCACTCGGTAGCGAAGCTTTCGTCATAGTCCCTTTCCCACGGCGGCGCGTACTTTCTGAGTCTGTCTTCTTTGTACTCAGGCATAGTCGGCCCTATCTTGCTCATACATCCGATATGCCACTTACCGAAGTGTCCGGTCGTGTAGCCGAGCGATTTGCATATTCCGGCTATTGTGATTTCCTCTGCGAGCAGGTATCCTACACTCGCTGAAAAAATCCCATAGCGGAAATAATGTCGGCCTGTCAGGCAGGTGCCGCGAGTAGGAGAACACACAGGCCCTCCAGCGTAAAAACGGGTAAAACGAATACCTTCTCTCGCCATAGCATCAAGGCTCGGTGTCTTGATAATCTGGTTTCCATTGAAGCCGACATCGCCATAGCCCATATCGTCGGACATAATCAAAATAATGTTGGGCCTGTTAGATGGTGCCTTAGCTGCATGCTGGTTAAAGGTACTGGTACATCCCGGAACCACCAGCGATGCTGCGCCCAGGCCCGCAGCTTTTAGAAAATCGCGACGCGTGCAACTGGCTCTGTTCATTTTCATACCGTTACTTAGCAAATTTAAAAAGATTCGCTATACTTACTTGCGAATCCATTTTACACCTTCGGTAACGTCTTTCTCCCAGGACAAGAACTCGGCCTGTAACACGCCAACGATGTCGGGTTTGGCCTCAAGAAGACTGTTTTTCTCACCTATGTCATTATCAAGATTAAAGAGGTATTGATTTTCGCCTCGAACGAGTAATTTCCACGGGCCCTTTCGAACAGCGTGCTCTTTGCGAAAGCGCCAGAACAAAGTACGCTCAGGGAGCTTTTTGCCTTCGAGCAGCAGGGGCAAAAGACTGGTACCATCGAGCTTCAAACCCTTCGGCAACTTTGCACCAGCCATAGCAATCATCATCGGAAACAGGTCCATCGTCATAGTCGTTTCGTGGGTGACAGTACCCGCCTTGATTCTCCCTGGCCAGTAGGCGATAGCGGGGACACGATGGCCGCCTTCCCAAAGGTCGGTTTTCTGGCCCCTGCACGGAAGGTTACTCCCGACCCATTTGTATGCCCCATTGTCGGAGGTAAAGAAGATAAGAGTTTTTCTTTCCAGGCCGAGCCGCTTGACCGCCGCCACAATCCTCCCAACGTTGGCATCAAGCGACTCAATCATCTCCTTGTACGCCGCTTTGCGGTCTTTTCTGCTGCCGTACTTTGCATTCGACCAATAGTTGCCGCCGACGACGCGGTCGGCCTTGTCATTAGGTCCCTGGAACGGAAAGTGTACCGCCTGGTAAGGAATATAAACACAGAATGGTTTGTCCTTGTTTTGTTCAATAGATGTTATGGCGTGGTCGGTCAGCAGGTCGGTGGTGTAGCCCTGCTCCGGAACCAGCTTATCGTCTTTCCACCAGTCCGGCTGGCCGGAGCGGTTGATGTGTGAGTGGTAGTCCGAACCACCGGCCATAAAGCCGCGGAACGTATCAAAGCCCTGGTTTACGGCAATGAACGGAACCCTATAACCTAAGTGCCATTTGCCCAAACATGCCGTAGCATAGCCGGCAGCATTGAGCACTTCGGCAAAGGTAACTTCCTCCGGTGCCATGCCCGTATCACGGTTACTCTTTACCGACAGGACGCCTTCGATGCCGCAGCGCTGCTGGTAGCGTCCGGTCAGAAGTGCCGCACGGGTCGGGCTGCACATCGGGCCGTTGGAGTGAAAGTCGGTAAAGCGCATCCCGCCCTGGGCCAACGCATCAATGTGCGGCGTATTAATAATCTCGCTGCCGTAGCAGCACACATCGCCATAGCCGAGGTCGTCGGCTAAAATCAAGATGATGTTGGGCTTCTCAAATCGTTGTGAGTCACGCATACATCCCGGTAATGTTAACGCTGCGGCACCCAGGCCAATTGTTTTGAGAAAATCCCGTCGGTCCAAAATCTTTTCCATTTCAAAATCCTTCTCATATCTCACTACAATTCTTTCGTTTTCTTTAGATTGTCAAGTACCGCCCGGAGTTTCTTTCTGATAGGCGCAGTTCCGATTGTGTCGTTGTCGGACAGGATGGGAGACTTTTCTAAAGGGTCCTTTTGCATATTATAGAGTCTGCCGTCTCGATAGAGTTTCCAGCTCTTTGTGCGGGCCCAGGCCTTGCCTTGCCACTGGCAGTAAGCCCATCTTCTGGGACTTGGTTTCTTTGCCTGTAATTGCGCCGCAAAGCTGTTGCCATCGATAGTAACCGATTCCGATAGTTTGGCGCCGGCCAATTCGGTGAAGGTCGGCATAAAATCGCTGAAGTCGATGAGGTCATCACAGATTTTTCCAGCCGGTGCGGTTCCGGGCCAGTTTGCGATTAAGGGAACGCGAGTGCCGGCATCCGTGAGCTTGCCTTTTCCGCCTACGACGATTTTGCCACCGACTTTCGAGACGATGGGCTCCTCGATATATTTGCCATCGACAACTTTAGTAATGAATTCGCGTGGGGTTCCGTTGTCACCGGTGAACAGAATGAGCGTGTTTTCACGCAAGTTTAATTTTTCGAGCGTTGAGACAACTCGGCCGATGAGCTTGTCCATATATTCGGCGAGTTCCTTGTACGTCTGGTATCGGCCGAGAGGCCCTGTGGGCGGCGGTGTCTTGAGGTCGTTGCTGATTGCGTGGGCCAGGGCCATAGAGAAATAGGCAAGGAAAGGTTTGTCCTTGGTGCGTTTGATAAAATCGATAAGGAAATCGCAATATACGTCGGGGCCGTATTTGTCTTCAACATCTTTACGAATCTTGCCGTTTTGGTAAATGAACGGCTTGTAGTACCTCGGTCCCTCGTGCCAGCCAAAGACGCAGTTTTGTTCGAAACCCATTTTGGTGATATGGTTGGGGTCATTTTTCTGCAGGCACATTTGCCATTTACCGGCCAGCGCCGTTGCATAACCAACATCTTTCAAGACGTGGCCGAAGGTAACTTCGCCCGGCGGAATGTGTCCCCAGCTTTTATAGTTTCGAAAGCCGTATCGGCCGGTCATAATCTTGACCCGTGAAGGCGCACACACCGGCGAGCTATAGCAGTGTGTGAAGCGGATTCCGGTCTCGGCGAGTTTGTCGAGGTTGGGGGTTTTGTATGATGTTCCGCCATAGCAGCCGAGAACTTCTCTGCCGACGTCATCGGCCATTATGAAAACGATGTTCGGCTTCTTTGACGACGTCTTGTCTGCAAACCGACCGGAAAGGCCGGCACAGCCGGGCACGGCAAATGATGCAGCTCCCAGTCCCATTACTCTTATAAAATCACGACGGTTAAGATTCTTGTTCATTGCGAATTCCTTAAACAATGGTTCATTGCGGTTTTACCTCTGAGGATTATACTCGGGGTTCCTGAGCATTTCCTGGGCGCCGACCGACTTGCGCCACTGTTTTAGCTTCCCGCAAAGCTCTGCTGCCTTCTCGGGCATCTCGCGGGCAAGATTGTGCTGCTCATTGATATCATCTCTGAGGTTAAAAAGTTCGAGCGTACCTTCGGTGTCGATGCCATCAACGCTCTTCTCAAACCATTCGATGAGTTTATAATCACCACAGCGGATAGCGCCTGAAGGCCCAACGCCCTGGTGATGGTAATGAGGGTAATGCCAATAAATCGCCTCTCGCTCTAACTTTCCCGTTCGTTTCAATAAAGGCAGCAGACTTTCACCGTCAACTTTGGGGTCAGTAACTTTAAGACCAGCCACTTCGAGAAGTGTCGGGAAGAAGTCAACGCTTATCACAGGAACATTGCACTGACTTCCGGGCTTCACCACGCCGGGCCAACGCACAATCAGCGGCTCTTTGATTCCGCCTTCATACAGGTCGGCTTTGCTGCCCCGCAGCGGCTTACAGTCCTTCGGCCCCAGGTGGCCATTGTCGCCGAAGAAAATAACAAGCGTGTTGTCGCTCAATCTGAGCTCATCGAGTTTCTTTAGAACGGTTGCCACACTCTTATCCAGCGTTTCCAGCATAGCTGCCTGTATAGGATTGTTGTGACCGTACTGCTGGTCGTTATCGGCGCCGGGCTTTTTGCGGTATTTTTCGATAAGCTCTTTTCTCTCTTTTTCCGGCCTGTGGATAGTGTTGTGTGGAATATAGCACAAGAAGGGCTTATCTTTGTTCTCTTTGATAAAGGCAATCGCTCGGTCGGTTATTTGTCGCACGTGATGCCAATCCTCCTCGTACTTGTTCTTTGGTCCCTTACCCGGCTTGTGGGTTGTCAGCACGTCGTCGAATCCCTGCGAACCCGGGTCGCCCGGCCTGCCCTGCTTGTAATCTTTGTCCTTGTTGAGATGCCATTTCCCGAAATGGCCGGTAACATAGCCGGCCCCTTTGAGAGCCTCGGCAACCGTCACCTCCTCAAGCGACAGATACGCGGTCCAATCGGGCGTCAAAAGTTTTTTGTCTTTCGGGCTGCCCCCTTTAATGTAATCCGTCAAATGCAAACGGGCGGGGTATTTGCCGGCCATAATGCTGGCGCGGGTCGGCGAGCAGACCGGAGCGGCAGCGTAAGCATCCATGAACTTCATTCCCTGCTTGGCCAATTGGTCAATATTCGGCGTTTCATAAAAGTTGCTGCCGTAACAACCTAACTGGTGGTAAGCCAGGTCATCAACCAGGATAAAGACGATATTCGGCTTTTTGCGCGACACTTTACCGGTGTGCCGTGCACAGCCTGACAGCGCGAACGATGCGGCCCCAAGGCCCATAACTTTCAAAAAATGGCGGCGTGTATAACTTTGTGTACTCATTCTATTTGCTCCTTTTTTAGTTTTTTTGTCTTTTTCCTATTGGCCAGTTTGGCGAGTCGGTGCGGGCAATTTCCAGATAATTCTCAATCTTTGCAATCACATCAGACTGCTGAGCAGCGATGTTGTGTTTTTCGCCGATGTCGTCTTTTAGGTTGTAGAGTTCCAGAGGACCGTCAGGATTTTTGTGCCAGTGCACACGCACCGCTTTCCAATTGCCCATACGCACCGCTTGTTTACCGCCTCTTTCGTGAAATTCCCAGTAAAGGAACCGGTGTTTTTTTTGCCTTTCACGCTGGCCAATTAACGTCGGCAGCATTGAGATACCGTCAATACCCTTCGGGGGCGTCAGGCCTGCCAGTTCAACACAGGTGGGAAGAAAATCCCAAAACGCCGAGACATGGTCACTGACACTGCCGGGTTTGATTTTGCCCGGCCAGCGGGCAATAAGCGGTACGCGGATACCACCTTCATAAAGGTCGCGTTTTATACCCCGCAGAGGCCCGTTGCTGTCAAAAAAGTCCGGGGCGACACCGCTTTCCTCATGCGGGCCGTTGTCACTGGAGAACATCACGAGTGTGCGATTATCAATGCCAAGCTCCCTGAGCCTGAACTGCAATCTTCCGATGTCACGGTCCATCCGCGTTATCATTGCCGCCTTGCCCTTCTCCGGCTCCGGCCAATCCTTATCTTTGTATATACCGTAATTGGGCACTTCCATACCCTTGGGGCCGGCTTGATTGTTGGCGTGCGGAATTGTGTAAGCAAGCTCCAAAAAGAAAGGGCTGTTCCTGTTCTTTTTCACAAATTTGAGGGCCTCTTTGGTAAAAAGGTCGTGGGAGTAATCAAGCTTGTTTGTGGAAACGCCACCAACATCTCTGGCATAGCCGGATTTGGTATATTCAACGATATTTCCGAGCTTTACTTTGCGCTCATTGCGCCAGAGAAACTCAGGGTAGTAGTTGTGCGCGTGGACCATACTCAAATAGCCGAAGAAGTAGTCGAAGCCATTATGGGCTGGGTCACCGGGTGGCGGCGGACGGCCCACGCCCCATTTTCCTATTATTCCTGTTACATAGCCGGCCCTTTTAAGAAGCTCGGCGACGGTAACATCCTCGGGCTTTAACAGCCCCGGCGAATTGCCTCGCACCCTACAGTGCCCGGTGTGCAGGCCGCTCATTAGAACACACCGAGACGGCGCACAGACTGTTGAGCCCGCGTAGTGCTGCGTGAAAAGCATACCCTTGGCGGCCATACGGTCTAAACTGGGCGTTTTGATTTCCGTCTGGCCGTAACATCCCAGGTCGCCATAGCCGAGGTCGTCAGCCAGGATAAAAATAATGTTTGGGTGTACTCTTTCTACTCGCGTTATTTGCTCTGCGCCGGTACAACTCGGCACCAGCGAACAAGCTCCCGCCGAAGCCGCTGTAAAACCAACAGTTTTCAGAAAATCACGACGCGTGCAACTATTCATACTCTCGTCCCTTTCCACATACATATCATAATCCAGTACGATTTGTCCGCTGCAAAATACTCACGAGACGGTTTGCAACCCGCATTACATATTCGTATTTGTCATTCTTCGCGCCTTTGAGGTCCTCCAAGGCTGGATATGCCTTTTCACCAATGTCTTCAAGAGCCAGGGCCGCATAATGGCGCACCACCTGATTGTCGTTTTTCAGTTCGCGCAACAACACAGGTAAAGCTATCTCTTCCCTGTCCATTTTGCAAAGCGCCCGAGCAGAAGCAACGCGCACGCCGGCTGACTTGTCCTTTAGTGCGCTGGTCAAAGCTGGTGTGGCTGCTTCACCCTCGCAGCCCGGGTTGCCCAGTTTTCTCGCTGCCCACCAGCGAACCGATGACCGCTCGTCCTCCATTGCCCTGCCGAGCTTTCCTGCCGCGGCTTTGCCCTGCTCACCAACTTCGATAACCTTTAGAATACGCTCAAGAAGGTTTTTGTTTTCCTTGCGTCGGAGAATAGCATACCTGCTTTCGTACTTCTTCGCCAGTTTCTCAAGCTCCGGCTCAGGAACCAAACCCAGGTCCTTCGTCCGGCGCATCCACTCAACCAGCACCGTGCGCAGACGCTCAAGAGTATCCTGATGTTTGGGAACACCGGCAAGATTATTAATCTCGTACGGGTCGTTCTGCAAATCGTACAGCTCTTCAATCGGCCGGGGACACGCCAAAAGCCGCCCCTGGATGGGGTTGAGCTTGCCCTCAGCATAAAGCTTGCGTATTGTCTTGATAATCAGCTTATTGTCTTTGTACCTGTTCGGCTGAAGATGTGGGCGGTCAGGATAAAAATTGCGAATGTACTTATAGCGTTTGGTGCGCACGCATCTGATACATTCAAGTGTCTCGTCGCAGCGGTCCCTGGCAGCAAAAATATCGTCTCGTGGAATATAGTCAGGCCCAAACAAAGGCCGGCCTTCCATATACCTCGGTATGGGAATACCGGCGAAATACAATGAGGTGGCGGCAATGTCGATGTGGCTGACTAAGTCTTCGCGCACAGTCCCCGGCTTTATGACACAGGGACAACGTATTATGAGCGGGACGTGGATGCCTTCATCGTAAAGGAACTGCTTACCGCGAGCGTGGCTGATACCGTGGTCGGTCCACAGGAACACGATGGTATTATCAGCGATGCCTTCGTCTTCGAGACGCTGGAGGATTTTGCCGACTTCGCCGTCGAGATAAATAATGGAGTTGAGGTATCGTGCCCAGTCCTCGCGAATCACCGGATGGTCGGGATAGTACGGCGGCAGCTTTACCATCGCCGGGTCAACGGGGTTGGCTACCTTCGCTTTGCGGTACTTTCCACCTTGCAATTGTATCTGGGCAAAGAACGGCTGACCCGATGCGCGACCTGTCCAGTCGTTAGAGTCATAGACGGCCGGGTTCCAGATGAAATTGTAATCGCTTTTGCCGAGTTTTCTGTCTTTGCTGTGCAAATTCTTGTGGTAAACGGTCGTTTTTGGTCCGCCGTTGACGGTGTAATAGCCGTGCTGTTTAAAGTATTCAGGCAAGAGCTTGATGTGTTTGGGCAGATAAATTTCTGAGCCCGGATAGGAGCTGCGATGATGGTGGGCGCCGATAGTGGTCTGGCACATGCCGGTAATCATAGCCGAGCGACTGGGAGAACAAACCGGAGCGGTAACGAAGGCCTGTTTGAACAAAGCTCCTTCACCGGCCAGGCGGTCGATATTGGGCGTGCTGATGCTCGTTTCGCCGTAGCAGCTCCAGTGAGGTGACATATCCTCGACCACAATCCAAAGGATATTCGACTTGCTGCCAGGATTTTTACTGACCAGCGGCTTTCTATCGGCAGTACAGCCGGAAAACACAAGCGAAGCTGCCCCCAGCGATGCTGCCTTTAGAAAATTACGTCTGTCCATAAAGCATTCCTTCTGTCATTTTTCAACCGCGCTTCTGCTTTTTATTTTTCGCCTCAGGATTATACTTCGGATTGAGTTTGGTTGGAACAGGAGCCTTGATTGACTTGCGCCAGTTCTTTAGCAAGCCGTGTAATTGATTAGTCTTCGCCGGCATTTCTTGGGCCAGGTTGTGCTTTTCTCCAATGTCATCCTTTAGGTTGTAGAGCTCCAGCGTTCCGTCTTCAAAATACTCTATCAACTTCCAATTCCCCCGCCGTACCGCTCCCGCCGGCGTCGTTCGCCAAGTGCCTTTCCAGCCATAGTTAGCTTCAAGATAAGCGGGAAAATGCCAGAAGATTGCTTTACGCTTGAGAGTTTTGCCGCCTTTGAGCAGAGGCACAATACTTTCCCCATCGAGAATCTGCGCCGGCGGCTTCGGTGCACCTGCCAACTCAAGCATAGTCGGATAGAAATCAATGCCCATCACAGGGACATCGCATGTACTGCCCGGCTTGACCTCGCCCGGCCACCGCACGACCAGAGGCACACGAACACCACCCTCATACAGCATTCCCTTGCCGCCCTTCAGCGGCGCCATCGATGTTATACCCACAACTCCGCCATTATCGGAGAAGAAAAACACAAGCGTATTGTCTGCGAGGCTAAGCTCGTCAAGCTTATCCAAAATGCTGCCTACGCCCTCATCGACACTCTCAATCATAGCGGCGTAGGTCGGATTATTTTGGCCGTTACTACCCTGCTTGTTTTTGTATTTCTCAATTATTTCCTTCTTGGCCTGGATTGGTGTGTGAACTGCATGGTGAGCCAGATACATAAAGAAGGGTTCGTCTTTATGCTTCTCTATGAAATCAATCGCCTTGTCGGTTGCGCGGTCGGTGAAGTACTCACCCGCAGGGTCGAAATGACCCTTCTCATGGTCCCTCTGGAACTCAACGTCAAAGCCCCGGCTGACAGGCGCAAATTGGGGACCTTTACCAAGATGCCATTTCCCAAAATGCCCACAGACATATCCGGCTGGTTTCAACGCTTCAGCAATGGTCACGATCTTCGGGTCAAGCGTTGTCCTGTTCTGCACTGGGATGAGCTTCCGCAAATGCGCTTTGCCGCGTTCTGAGCTGCCCACTGTATAAACGCCGTGACGCGGCGTATATTGGCCCGACATAATGCAAGCTCGTGTAGGCGCACAGTTCGGGGCATTGGTGTAAGCACTGGTGAAAATGACACCCTGGTTAGCAAGCTTGTCAATATTCGGCGTCTCGTAATACTGGCTGCCCATACAGCCGAGGTCACTCCAACCCAGGTCGTCAATCAGGACAAATACAAAATTGGGTTTCTCGCCGGGCGAACGACCCGTAAGCTGCCAGGCGCTGCATCCGTGAATGGCCAGCGCCGTTGCGCCTGCGCTTATCGCTCTTAGAAAGTCACGACGATTCAAAATATCCTTCATTTTCAATACGCCTTTATACCATCTGCTACTCTTCAATCATTCTGCGTTTCTGCAGCCACTTTTTCACCCACTGCTCGGCCTGTCCGGCTGTTTGCAATTTCCCCTCCAACTGGGCGATATACATTTCTTCAGCCAGTTGCCCCAGACTGGGGCCGGGCACAGCACCTAATCGAATCAGGTCACGACCGTTAAGTAACGGCTTAGGGCGTAATTCCACGCCACCGAGGGCATTTATTCTCCTGCGCAGCTTTATTAGTGGAGCGAGAGTTTTTCTACCGCCTGCTTTGGCCTTCTGCATCGCCCTCTGCAGCTCGTACAGGTCCCAGAAGTAGGGCTCGGCAAGTATCATTTTCAATCGGCCTAAAGACATCCGGTCATCGAGCAGCTTGTCCCTGTTAGTCAATAAAAATTTTATATGTTTGTTTTCACTTCTGCTAAGTTTTAAGACCGCACACTTCCGAAGCGAAAACTCAGTCTCAAAACCGGCAAAAAAACAGGCAATCGCCAGGGCAAAATCAACTTTTTTTCCCAGTTGTGCCAATACCCTGACCGCCAATTTTGCCTCTTTGCCAACGAAGCCGGGAAAAACTGCCTCAGCTAAGCCGCTCTTGACCAAGAGCGACACACCGGCGGAACGATTGGGGCTAACGAGTATGCCTTCAAGCTCCATACGCGTGCGCTCACCGCTTATTCCGGTTATATTTTTTGCGCTGCTGCAAATTGCCGACCACGTCTGCGGCTCAATTGCAAAAACAAGCTGAGTGGAAAACCGCACAGCCCGCAGCATTCGCAGATAATCTTCGCCGAACCGCTCCTCGGGGACACCGATAGTTCGCACTATCTTCTTTTTGAGGTCCGCCTGGCCGTTGACATAATCGATTACCTCTCTTTCCAGTGGGTCGTAAAACATTCCGTTGATGGTAAAGTCTCTTCGCGCGGCATCCTCGGCGGCATTAGCAAACTTCACCTTTCCTGGGTGTCTGCCGTCAACATAACCGCTTTCTGTTCTAAATGTGGCGACTTCCACCTGCCGGTCTTCGAGCAAAACGATGACTACGCCGAATTTCGCTCCGACTTTTAATGTGCGTTTGAACAATTTTATTACGTCTTTCGGCTGAGCATTAGTTGCAACATCGAAATCCTTAGCGGCTCGGCCCAGCAGCATATCGCGGACACAGCCGCCCGCCAACAAAACCTCAAAGCCATTGCGGCGTAATCGCCTAACTATTTTTATAGCTGCCTGTCTGTTTGTCATTTATCTATCCGCTGCAATATAGTCACCGCCATACTACCCCACTGGCGTCGTTCTACTACCTGTAGCCCGCTGTATTGTTCTAACAGTTCTGTGCGTTTGCGGGTCCTGACTACTACAAAGCCGTCCGGAACCATCTGCTCTGAGACAGAAGCGAGGAGTTGGCCCACCGGCGAACCGGCCTCGACATTCTCTGTACGAGCATACGGCGGGTCAACAAAAATAAGGTCATATCTCTGCCGGTCAAAATCAACGGGTGCCCCAATTTTGAAGGCGTTGGCCGTTATAACCTTTGACTCCTTAACAAAGGCAGCTTTTTCTATATTTCTATTCAAAATCGCAACGACCTTCGGGTCCTGCTCCACAAAAGTAACAAACTCAGCCCCCCTACTCAACGCTTCAAGGCCCAGAGAGCCGACACCGCAGAATAGGTCAGCCACGACTTTATCCTTCGGCAAGTCATATTTATAAAGGACGCTGAAAAGCGACTCCTTGACCCTGTCGGTAATAGGCCGACTGTCCTTGCCCTTGGGGCTGAGCAGCTTCATCCCTCGTTTTGAGCCGGCTATAATCCTCATTTTACTTCTTTTGTTACATTGATTTTCGCCAGGCCTTTGAGGTCAACGAACTGTTTGACCATTTCGCCGACTCTTTTCTTTCCCTGCCACTGTTTTTTCTCTATCATGAAAAAGACGTGAAAATTGCCGGCCCAGAAGACCTTTATCCAGTCTTCGCCACCTTCGCTGATATAATAAAGACCATCAAGCATCCGGGCGCCTTCAGGTATAAGGGGCCTGTCACGGATGCGCAATTCTCCGAAACACACCGCATCACCTTTGGCATCCTTCCAATGGCAGGTGATAGCGGCTTTTGAGAATTTAGCATCAGTTGATATGTCAGTGACACCAGGATAAGCTTCTCCCCCTTTGAGTAAATACCTCTTAATGGCTTTGTCTAACGCCGAATCCTTAGCCTTGAGGCCGCCTGTCAGTTCCTTTATCTTGTCCTTATAGGGTCTGGCTATTTTCCTTTTTTCAGCATCAAGCTTCTTTCTCTGGGGTTGCAGCTTGGCTATCATTGCTGCCCGCTTATTGGGGTCGGTTATTCTGCCGATATCAAGCCGGGCCTGGCATCGCTCAAGCTCCTCCTCAAAGTGTTCTATTCTTTGCCTGTCTTTCGTCAACTGCTCGCTATCAGCCGGCGGCTTTCTTAACCTGCTCATTAAAGCCTTAACTTTAAGCCGCCCAGCAAGCAATTCTTTGGCCGCCTTCCGGCGTTCCGGGTCAATGGCAGTATACCTTGCTGCATACTTTTTTGAACAAGCTAAACTTCCCCTGGCCAGGGCATTTAAGCGATTATCGCTTCGCGTTGCGTCAATTTTGGCCAATCCTTTCAGGTCGATGAAATCCCCGACGATTTTGGCAATCTTTTCTCTGCCTCGCCAAGCCGCCTTTTGTGGCACAAACTTGATGCGAAAATAGCCTGCCCAGACCACGATGGAGTCGGGCCAATTGTCACTGACATAAAAAGTGCCATCCAGCATCTCCGCATTCTCTTTTACAGCAGGTTTTTCTTTCAGTTCTATAGTTGCAGACGCAAGCTGCTTGTTCCCGGCGGCATCCCGCCAATAGTATCTGACAAAACCCTTATAATACTGCGCACTCACCATTGTAATGGCTACTGCCGGATAGTTCTGGCCCGGCAAAAGGCAATACGGCTTCATAGCTTTTTCAAAGGGCGCCTCCTTGTCTTTGACCTCTTGCCTTAGCTCATCTATCCTCTCCCGAACCGGCTGGCCGGCTGCCAGCTCTTCAGCAAGCAGTCTTTTCCTCTCTGCGTCGTACTTCTTTAGCAATTCGGCACGTTCGTTGGCATCGGTGATTTTTGCCAACTCAATACAGGCCTCACGCGTCGCTATCCACCTTTTATACCGGTCAATATTATTGAGGGAGTATTTTACCTTTTTGTCATCAAAAGCCGGTTCCTTAAACCACTTAAGCCTGTAACGGACCTCCCTCAGCCGGCTGCTCAAGCCACTGGTGGCCACCTTCATTTCAGCAGTAATCGCCTCTACCTTTTTGTAGAGCATAAGACTTTCAGCAGCCAAATCATTAACGTCGCCGCACACTTTCTGTGCAACAAAACCCATTACAACAAATACAAACGCCACTCGAATGGTTCTATTAAACGTCAGATTACTCCTCATCACAGTAATAAATTTTGCATTTGGACGGCACACTCGCGGAATTTGTCGGCGGGAAGCGTCACCGTCTGCCATTTGGGGCTGCGGCGTTTCATAAACCTGCGATAGTCATCCAGCTTAACGGCGAAGAATACATATTTGTCCTGTGCAAAATCATAGACTTCCCTGCCGTCAAAATCAACGTCGATGTTCTGTATTTTGTAGGCAAAAGCAAAAACAGCGATGTGGTCTGGGCCGAAAACCTGCTGCCACCTGGCCAGTCCATCAACATCGTCGGTTGTGACCCAGCATTCAAAGCCGGTTAATTTGGCGAAACCGGTTCCCTTGAACGACCTTCCTTTTAGCTCAGCGATTATTATCTGCTGGTTGCGAGGATATAATAAATAATCGAAGCTCTTAATATTCGAGCGGCCAAAGGCCGCCCTCTTGCTTTCATCCACCGCAACGTACTGAATACGATTGTCAACCAGCCAATTTTCAAACGCCCGCTCGTACTGGTTGGGGGAGAAATTTCTCATTTCAATCCGCCGACTCCGCCAATTGCTCAAACGGTTTGATCTCCTTCTCTATTGGAATATACTCGTTAATAAACTTGTTGGAGTCGTGCACTGTTATCGCTTTTTCTATGGCTAACACAATTGCCAAAAAGATTATCGCTGGAAAATCACTGTCCTCGGCGCCTCTTATCGCATCAATCAGTGACGTGATGATAAGGGTCATAAGGATAAGCTCCACAAAAGCATCACCTATACCCAAAATTGGATGCCTGGTATAAAAGTACCCGCCGCCTGGATAAGTAATTGAAATCTTCCTGGCTTCCGTCTTGCTTTTAAACTTGAGTCCGCAATTCGGGCAGGTAAACCTGTCCTTAACAAGTTCTTCCGCACACCGAGGGCACAGATGCGTTCTTTGTCCTGCTGCACTTTGCCGGCCTTCCAAAGATACCGTTTTAAGGAACCACTTGATTTTCTTCCGCTCTTTACTCGCTATGTGATAAAACTTTTCTTTCCTATTATTTTTATATTTAACAACAAGAGTCCTGCCCCTGATGTCAATTGATTGGCAATCGGCGTACAGGATTTGAGCTATCGAGTACCGGTACGAATAGTCTATCTTTGTCGGAATGTGCAAAACACGCTTGTTAGTAAACACGAGCAAACATCGCTTTAAAAAAAAGACAACCCACCCCATCAAATACTGTTCGAGAAGCGTCATCGGCGAATGTGCTCTTGTTACACACACCACTCGCTCATCGGCCTGCAAAAATGGCTTAACGCATGAAAGTTTCTCTAAAAACTTGGTCTGTCGTTTTTCTATTCTTCGCTTATAAACATTCTTATGATTTGAAAACTGCAGAGCAGGGTCTATCGGGATGCCAAAAAGTTCTTCACGGCTGGGAGCATTTTGTAGATTTTCCATATTCTCACCAATCCTTGACTATTTCCTCAAGACTTCAACCGGTCCAGGAACTCATTGTTCGCAACAAGTTCCTGCTCACCGCTGGCCATATCTTTAATTACAAGCTGGTTTTTGTCGGCAAGCTCCTGGCCAATGATTATGCACTTTTTGACGTTTTGGGCCGAGGATTCTTTCAACTGCTTACTCAGATTCATAGATTTGTAATCGAAATTAGCCGTCAAACCCGCTCTTCGCAGTTTCGCCGCTATCTCAACGGCCTTTGGGAAAAATTGCTTATCCGTGACAGCAACGAAATAGTCCGGCTGAGGCGGACTTAACTGCCTTTTCAAAAGCCCTTTTTCTTCAAGCAATATTGCAAGCACGCAATCGCCTATGCCAAAGCCGGTAGCCGGTATGGCCGGCCCGCCGAATTGCTTCAGTAAATCATCGTATCTGCCGCCGCCGCCGATAGCGCGAAGCTCGCCGACCCTGTCAT
>JGI10211J34971_10001476_pt1 | contig 19405 bp, 22 predicted proteins | sample Etolagsediment_FD_34971 | JGI IMG/M metagenome (IMG submission 34971)
CCTATCGGATGTAATAATCCGGTAGGCTTCTTTTTGACTTTATAATACTCACTAGTGTATACTTATCCTAAGATGCGAAAATTCCCACATGTAGAAGATTACTTAGAAATTATCAACGGTGATAAAGATCCTGCAACCAATCAATACTATGGTATATTTGGTAGGATCGATCCTGTTATCAGTTTGGCTAGATATGATGTTAGAGTAATCAACAGCATGGCAACTGGTGTGCGTAGCGGAATTGCACTCACAGACAGACAAGCAGAATTGGCATGCAAACTAATACTAAAGTATCAGCGGCAACTTGCTAACCTAGGCATAGACGTTGGTCCTGTTGAATCACCGCAGTATAGAATGCAACTACGTTCCATAGATCGCAGGAGACTGATGTGGATAGAACAGGACCACATAGTATTGCAGTTTAGTTTTGAACCAAAGATAGTAGACTTGGTTAGGGACTTGTGTAAAGAAAGCAAAGGCAGTTGGAGATTTGAGAACGATAACAAAAAGCAATGGCATATTGCACTAACCGAACCAAACTTTACTACTGTGTTACAGTTGGCAAGAGAAAATAACTTTGAAATAGATGCCAGGACCTTGGAGATTGAACAAAAAATACAGCAAGTGCAACCATATGGTATTGAGTTAGACATGGTAGATGAAAAACTTAGCCTTGTGAATGCACCCGACTCGTTGTTGGAGTTTGTACAGGAAAAGGCAGGGGATATAACAATTGACAATTTAATAAAAATTGTTGACCTTGCCGCCATATGTTATTTTGCCATAAGTCCAACAGTTGAAGATTTGTTTATCAGCAGGTACAAATCTACTAGACTTTATAATTTGCTAAGGCACAATCACACAAGGTATAATCCAGACATAGAAAAAGAAGTACTGGACCAGTTGTTTGTGTATGCTGAAGTAAGCAATAGGTTTCCTATCCATGTGTACGAACCAGACCTCAGCAATAGACTACGAGACAAGTTTGTGCTTAGTTATTTCAATGAAGAGGATGTACTGTTCGCACCACGCAATAACGAACCCATAGACATAACAGGCAAAAAGGTTGTTTACTTTACCAAATACCGCTCACACTGGCCACAGGATATTCCACTGTTAGTAACCAGTGCTGGAATGATGCATGGTGCAGAAAAAACTTTATTGTTGCAACGTGCAGAAAAGGTTGTGTTCTTTGCCGCAGAAGTGTACAATACATACAAAGGAAAATAGATTGCAAGCCAAGTTAATAATCAAAGATGAAGTTAATGTAAAGATCGAAGGACTAGAACTGGGCACCCGAACAGCATTGGTGCGCAAGTTTAAGTTTGATGTTCCTGGCGCACGTTACCAACCAGCAGTTAGATTAGGACGTTGGGATGGTAAAGTGCCATTCTTTAATCTTGGCGGAACCACATACATTAATCTATTGCCAGAGATACTTCCATATCTTGATGATCAAGGTTATGATATTGAAGTGGAAGACCTCAGGGACTACAGGACCAAGTTTGACTTTACAGAAGTAAATGAACAGAGTTATTCGCATAAGGTATGGCCCAAGAATCATCCTAAAGTGGGTGAGCCTATTGAACTAAGGGACTATCAAGTTGAGTTGGTAAACAACTTCTTGAAGAATCCGCAGTGTGTGCAAGAAGTAGCAACAGGCGCAGGTAAAACCATAATGACAGCGGCACTTGCTGACAAGGTTAGTGAGTACGGTCGTACTATTGTTATTGTGCCTAACAAGAGTTTGGTCACGCAAACCGAAGAAGACTTTGATAACTTGGACTTGGATGTTGGTGTTTATTTTGGTGATAGAAAAGAGTTTGGTCGTGTGCATACCATATGTACTTGGCAAAGTCTCAACAACATGCTGAAACAAACCAGGAACGCAGAAGCAGACATCACCATTGGTGAGTTCTTGGAAGGTGTAGTGGGTGTTATTGTTGATGAGGTACACGGTGCTAAAGCAGACGCACTTAAAACACTACTGAGTGGACCAATGAGCCGTATCCCTATACGTTGGGGACTAACAGGCACCATACCCAAAGAACAGTTTGAGTACATGAGCATATTCTGCAACTTAGGTTCAGTAGTAGGGCAACTAAGCGCACGTGAACTACAGGAAGCAGGACACTTGGCTATGTGCCATGTTAATGTTGTACAACTTGTGGATCATACAGAGTATACAAACTATCAAAGCGAACTAAAGTATCTGCTAGAGAATCAAGAACGTTTAGACTATATCAGTGGATTGATAAGTACTATTAATGAGTCAGGCAATACACTTATTCTAGTAGACAGAATATCCGCAGGTAAAGAACTAGCCGGCAGACTACCAGACAGTGTATTTGTATCAGGATCAACCAAAGCAGGGGAAAGAAAAGAACACTATGATGAAGTGGCAGAAGCAGAAGGCAAGATCATTATCGCCACTTACGGTGTTGCTAGTGTTGGTATTAACATTCCCCGTATTTTTAATCTTGTTCTCATTGAACCTGGTAAGAGTTTTGTACGTGTTATTCAAAGCATTGGTCGGGGCATTCGTAAAGCCCAAGACAAAGACTTCGTACAGATCTGGGATATAACCAGTACCTGCAAGTTCGCAAAAAGACACTTAACCAAACGTAAAGCATTCTATCGAGATGCAAACTATCCGTTTGCTGTGGAGAAAACAAAGTGGCAATAAGAAAAAAACTAATGATCACAGGGTGCAGTTTCAGTGCGCCCAGTACAGACCCTGCACTAGTAGGAACCAGTTGGGGCGAAAAACTAGCGGCTAAATTGGATTGGGACTTGGTACATCTGGCACGTCAAGGCATGAGCAATGGCGGCATACGTGTAATGATAGATGAGATACTACGCCAAAAGCCAGACTTTGCTATAGTAGCACCCACATTCCATGACAGGATGGAAATACCAGGAAGTGCCGCACCTTATGTAGCACCCGAGAACGAAAACAAAGGTTGGAACAGTGACCTACAGCAACACCTGCAAACTGATCACGGCACTGGCTATGACCCCAATGCAGGAGTTGACAATATCAACTGGGGCAACAACAACTACAGGATGATTTCAGAAACTATTTTCAGTTTAGCAGAAAACTACGACCACCATTATCGTAGTCAGAAGTTGGACAAGGCAACAGCAAATGCAGTGAAACAGTATGTAAATCACATGTACGACAGCAACTGGAAACTGCAACAGGATAGGTACATTATCAGTGATGGCATATTTAGATTGCATCATGCAGGTATTCCTTTCTTGTTGGTGGCATGTAATATATGGACCAGTGACATGGTCAGAGACCACTTCCCTTGGAACATACCTGATCGTTGCTTAACATTAGACTTTGAAGACACACCTGCATACGCTACAAATGAGTATCCGTTTTCGGGAGAAGATCCAGGATATCATGGGTCAGAACAGAGTCAAGAGTATCTAGCAGATAGATACTTAAACATTATAAGAGACAGGTTTAAAATACATGACTGACAACACCGTCACGCATTCAACAGAAGACTTTGATTGGTTCAAAAACAACGGCATTTACATGCCAATGATTAACGACACTGGGCGTAACATTGCATACAAAGCCGCAATAGAACGTGTAGCACCAGGTAGTGTCATGTGTGACATAGGCACTGGCACAGGACTATTAAGCATACTAGCCGCTAAAGCTGGAGCAAAGAAAGTTTACAGTGTTGAAATGGATCCAGGCCGTGCAAAGTATGCCAGAGACATGATTGATAAACTTGGTATTAAGAACGTACAGGTAATTAACAAAAACTTCTTTAGTTGTAACAGAGCAGATATTCCAGACGACATAGATTATTTTATTTCGGAGACCATTGGCAATCCTATCTTCAACGAGAATATTGTTGATTTATCCAAGCATGCTAAACAGTGGGGTGGAACTTTTATTCCAGGAAAGATTGAAGTAACAGCAGAAGTCTACAGAAATCATCCTATACTACCTTTGGTATATGCTGAGTCAGAAGCCTTCGAATTTCAACCTGACATTGAGATTGACGACGCATACGAAAAAACAATTAACGACACATTTCAGCAGAAGCACCCTGCAGACAGTACACTGTACAGATTTAACATGATAAACAATCTGTTTCAACAGTTAAAATGGTTTGAAGAGGACAAAATAGATTTAAAATTTAATTGTGAATATAAGCACGAACCTTTTGTTGTTGACTTGAATGACTCCACTATAGATATAAATGAAATCAAATTTGAAATAGTTCATAATATGCACGAAAGCAATCTTCCTAATCGTTACATGCACAATGATTTTGCTATTGTGCTAAAATGGCGAGCACAGATGATTGACGATATCTACATGCGTGTCGAAGATACTATATGGGGAAGTCCTGCAAAAACGATCCTGGACCGCACAAGAGACAAAACAAAAAACCTTGCTATATGGTACGACCATAGCATACAGAACTGGAGATTGACCTACTAATGAGAATATTAACACTAGATAACGTAGCATACGAGATTAATGAAATACCAGAAGAAATTGATGACATGCGTTTTGCTGTGTTGGATAATAGTGATCCCCGTAACCCTGATTATTTCTACATACCACTGATCTTCCTGGAATCATTCAACAGTCCAGCACTGGTATTACGCATTGGTGAAAGTGTAATAAAAATGCCTGTGGATTGGCAAGTGCTAATCGGAGAACCAGATGTAGGAGACCTTGAAGTTGTTCCGTTGACTAGTATTAACGATAGAGGATTCAGTACATTCTTGTTCAATCCACTAACAGATTATAGACCAGAATTTGAGTCTATAGAGGTTATGGACATATATCAAGATGTTAAATGGTATTTTCCTAAATTACGTCCGGGTCAAATGTTGGCTATACCGCTGGAAACAAATGTACAAAAACCAAGGTGTGCATATTTTGTAAAAGATATTTCAAGACAAAGCGAGATTGTAGATTATGCCAAGTGCTGGTAGAGCATTACTACTGGTAGCACACCCAGATGATTGTATTATATTTGGGTATCCGTTCCTGCATAATCATACTGGATTCGAATGGGACATAATGTACCTAACCTATTTTGACAAGGATGATAGAGCTCGCGAAGTAAGATCGTTTTGGCGCAAGCGCAATATTGATACTTATTTCCTTGGCAACCGCGACGATTATAGTTATGTGGAGCGTGGCGAGTTGGGATTTGACGGCCAAGAAGCAAGAGAAAAAATACAATACCTGACACAAGGATACAAGTTGATACTCACACATAACGAGGATGGTGACTACGGACACCTACATCACAAGTTTGTGCATGAGTGTGTTAAAGATATAGATATACCGCAAGTTTATTTTGCTAGTACGTTCAATACCAACTACGAATGTGCTTCGCCTGACTATGGGCTAGAAGATTTACCACTGCATCGCGAAGTTATTGAGGGCTTCCAGGATAGGCTAACTGGTAGATACATAGTTACAGAACCTGCAAGGAAATACACAGATGGATCCAAAAGATCAAATTGAATGGGAAGCCACAGAAACAGGCACCAAATACATTTACGAAAATGACACATATGGTAACATATGGGGTAGACCACTTGGACAAGCAAACAGCAAAAGGGTATTAATAGGAACATACCCAGTGGACAATTGGATACAAGAGTCGCACTACTGGCACAAAATAGTTGAAGCCGCAAAGGACAATCCCGCCTTGCAAGAAGCACTAGAACGTGCTAAAGTACTGTATGAACTTAGTAAGAAAGATGACAACGGACCCGTAATGCATCACCCAGTATGAACAAACTAGACATATTTTATGAAATGAAACAGTTTGATCTCAAGAATAGATCATTCTATAGTGAACTTACAGACGAAGAACGCAAAAAGTTCAGCAACTTCCTCATGATCCGCTGGGGTAGTGCAGTAGGTGGCAGTGCCGAATTACAGAGTTATTACTTGATGAGTTGTAATGAAAGACTAAACAAGAATTGGTTCGACCTAAGCAAGTATCCAGAACTGCAATGGTTGTTGGCAACAACTGTGAGTCCAGGCATGGGCACACATAGGCATGAATGGATCAAACAAAAGAAACGTGTTAACAACAACAAGGTGGTTAAGTTTTTGCGCAACTTCTATCCAGACTACGCAGACGAAGACTTAGAAACACTAGCAGAGATCAGTGATAAGAAAGAACTTAAAGAACTAGCTAAGTCAAACGGTTGGGAAGATAAAAAGATCCGAGACGCACTCAAATGATTACTGAATTGGTTATCAATGGTTGCAGTTACATGCAGACTTACTTTGAAGGCAACGGCCATGCTGACTTGGCCCAAGCTCTACAGATACCGAGCAGTAATAGTTTAAGCATCACGGGTAGCGCTAACAGTAGAATTATAAGAACAACACTGAAACACAGCTACGAAACGAACAAAAAAACTTTGTATGTGTTGGGTATGACATTTGTTAGCAGAGAAGAACTTCCTATTTGTCATCATGACCCAGCAGAACATACAGAGAAAGAAGTATGGGAAGGTGCATGGACAAATCCACAAAATCAACAGTTTGGCAAGAACAGATGGAGATCAAGTTGGAACGATTGGGAAACCAAGCAGTGGGTATTGTTTCGAGAACGATACGAAAAACATTCGCTAGTTGATAGAACAGAAAATTTAATGTATCAAATGTTGTCGTTGATTGATAGTTTGACACACCGAGGACATAGTTGTATAATATTTCAACAAGCAGACCATTGGTGGGAAGGCGTGTTACCTGAAGAGGTCAACAGGATACGTCTACTAGAAGGACATAAAAATATCATAGGTGATTTTAAGTGGTGTGCAGTTAGAGAACAACATCGAGCAGGTGTACCATGCGTACCCGACGAAGAACATGTTGAACCAGAATTACGACATCGCTTAGCCGGTGAACATGGGTGGTTGAACAATTATTTAGAACAATATATTAGACAACATGAGTTACACCTGTAAGTATTGTGACAAAAGTTATCGCAAGGAATCAACACTTGCGGCTCATCTTTGCGAGCCCAAGCGACGTTGGCAGGAAGAAAAAGAAACAGGTGTGCAGTTTGGACTTAGAGCTTACTTGCAATTTTTTGAAACAACACAGGGCAGTGCCAAAAACAAAAGTTTTGCAGACTTTGTAACCAGTCCATACTACAAGGCATTTGTAAAATTTGGTAGGCACTGTGTCAACATCAAATGTCTCAACATACAAAACTACACAACCTGGTTATTGAAAAACAACAAGAAACTGGACTACTGGACAAAAGATGTTTTTTATGATGAGTGGATGCGTGAATATTTAAAAAAGGAGGCAGTACAAGATGCTCTTGAACGTGCTCTTAAAACCATGGAAGATTATGCAAGCAACGGTTCGGGACTTGCGGGATTCCAAGACTATTTTCGGTATGGTAATGCTAATAGGATTTGTCATCATATCAGTACCGGGCGCATTAGTCCTTGGATTGTGTTTAATTGTGTTTCCGGCGTGGATTGGTTATCTAGTCTTGCAGATGATCAAATTGCTATTATACTCCCCTGGATCGACCCTGACTACTGGAATAGAAAATTTACTGACTACATGGGTGATGTAGAGTGGTGCAAGCACCTGTTACAGGAAGCAGGATTATGAAGTTTACCAGTGATATTGATATTGATGTAGGAGATAGAGACACAGTGCTTGAACTGTTCCCGCACACTCCGGCAGTGATATTGCGCAACGGCGAATATGTAAAACACAACACAGGTGTTTACGTGACAGATACACCCGAGGACCCGTTTACAGGATACGCCAGTATAGATCACAAGGTAGCAGAGGATCGCGGGTACATGAAGATAGACATGCTGAATCTTGGTCTATACACTGAAGTACGCAACGAACAACACCTGGATCAATTACTAGCACAAGAACCAGCCTGGGAATGTTTATATGACAAAGACTTCTGCAGTAAACTGATACACATAGGCAATCATTACGACACATTGATAAAAATGCCAGAAGCAGTAAACACAATAGAAAAGTTAGCAATGTTTTTGGCAGTTATACGTCCTGCAAAACGTCACCTAATAGGCAAGCCGTGGGCTGAAGTTGAAAAGACTGTGTGGGAGAAACCTACAGATGACACGTATTATTTTAAGAAAGCACATGCGATTAGTTATTCGCATTTGGTAGTAGTAAATGTTAACTTAATTTCCGAACAAGTGTAATACTTCTACGCTTTGTACGTTTGGATGCTATTGATTTAAGGCTAATGTGTGGACCAAATTTGATGTCCACATCCTTACTGTTCATGGTTTTTACTATCATCTTGAACGGAGCCCACTCTGTTTTTAAGAATACATTAATTGGTATTAGTCTGTTGCTTTCCCACCACCAGGTATCAGCTAATGCAAGGAAGTGTTGTTTTTCTTCTAAATTGTTCAGCGCACCATAATCGTACATTGTGGTTAACACATCGTCTACATTCTGAATCACACCAATATACTCGTTACCTCCGTATATTAAGTAAGTTAGAAAAGGGTACTCGGTGAGTAGTTTCTCGTAGTCTATGTCAACCATATAAGTTCAATAAATACATTAATGTATGAAATCCAAAGTTATTTATATGATAATATTATTCGGGTCCAAATTTTGGATCAGGGAACCTTTTTGCCACCAAGGAAACGAGTTGTGTTTAGTAAACCAATAAAAGTATATCAAGGAATTGATAATCCACTACAGATCGTTGTTAGGAATCAACAACAAAAAGCCGTTAATTTAACAGGCAATACCATGCAATTGGATATCCAAGATCCATTCGAAAAAGGTGCTGTTGAAAGTTTGGCTGTGACTATTGACAATGCTGAAACTGGCTTATGCAGTGTAACTATTCCCAAAGCAACCACAGTGGCACTGAAGCAGAGAATGTATCTGCTTACACTTAAACTAACCAACACAACAACCAACATTGACAGACCTCTGTATGTAGATGATAACTTTGGTGCACAATTAAAGATTGAAGTATTGCCGGGATGGTACGAAAGTGATCCACTTAACTTTGCCGCTAATGCTGTAATAGATTCAGGACAAATTACATGACAACTAGCAACGTAACATTAACTACACACTTATTAGCCAAACGAGGCAACACAGCCGTTAGCACCACCTACACAGGTTTAGTTGGTGAGCTCACTGTTGATACAGATTTAACCACGGTTAGAGTACATGATGGTGTAACCGCAGGTGGACACATATTAGCCAACACTGCACAGATAAGTGACCCTGCAGGGTTAAGTGCAGCCAATGTTGAAATTGATGCATTACGAGCCAATGTAACTGCCTCTAATGTTGAAATAGATGCACTACGTGCAAACATAACTGCGGCAAATGTGCAAATTGATGCTTTTGTTGCAAATACCGGTTTTAGTACCAATGTTGCATTTAATGCGTTAGACGCTAATGTAGGATCATATCAAACCTATGCTAATAGTCAAATTACAACACTTGATGCTAACTTGGGAACGGCCACAACCAACATCACAAGTATTGATGCTAATCTTGGTACAGCAACCACTAACATAACAACACTAGATGCTAATCTTGGTACAGCAACTACAAACATACAAACCATTGATGCTAACTTGGGCACATTCAGTGGTACACAGGATACTATTAACGCTAACATTGGTGCATTCCAATTATACAGCAATGCCAACGTTGGCAGCATTAAGTTAGAAATAGACAACCTGTTTGGTAATGCAGGAACACAACAAACGTCTATAGATGCTATTAATGCTAATCTAGGAACGGTAGTAGGAACAACAATACCTACTATTGATGCCAACTTGGGCACTGCTACAACCAACATAACAACACTGTTGTCTAATGCTCAGAGCCAGCAAGCAACACTACAAAGTTTACAATCAAACGCCGCGGCACAGCAAGCACTGATTAATACCTTAACAGGCAACGCCGCTACACAGTATGGCGAGTTGGTTGATTTAACTGCTAATGCCGCTACGCAAGCAAACGAACTGATTGTGTTACTGGCAAATGCCGCCACACAAACAGGCGAGTTAACAACACTGGTGTCAAATGCCGCCACACAGCAAACCAGCATAAACAGCATTGATGCAAACTTGGGTACATACCAAACAACTGTTAATGCTAACTTGGGTACAGCAACCACAAACATCACCACATTAACTGCAAATGCCGCAACTCAGCACACCAGCATAGTTGACCTACAGACAAATGCCGCAACTCAGCACAACAGTATCGCAACACTTGATGCCAATGTAGGCACCATAGTTGATACAACTATCCCTGCACTTGATGCAAACTTGGGAACGGCCACAACCAACATTGCTACATTAGACGCTAACTTGGGTGCATACCAAACAACTATCAACGCTAACCTGGGTACTGCAACAACTGATATTGTTACACTAACTTCAAATGCGGCAACACAAAGCGTTGCAATTGTGGACTTGCAAACAAATGCACAAACACAACAGTCATCAATTATTGCTCTTACAGCAAATGACGCTACCCAGCACAACAGTATCACAACACTTGATGCTAACCTTGGCACAGCAACTACAAACATAACCACGTTAACCAGCAACGCCGCAACACAGGCTACTAGTATAACCACACTCGATGCCAATCTGGGTACAGCAACAACCAATATAACATCACTGCAAAGCAATGCGGCAACACAAGGCGGTGATATACTACAACTGTTTGCAAATGCCGCAACACAACATGCAAACGTAGAAGCCGCTAATGCCGCTATTATTCAATCGAATACAGAAATGAAAGTGTATGTTGATGCACAAGTCATTGAAGCAGGTGGATACACCAATAGTTCAGCTCGCAACTTCTTAGCAAATATCGACGGAAACATCATACCAAGTGCTAATGCTACTTACTACTTGGGCGACAGCAATCAACAGTGGAAAGAACTTTGGGTTGCTAACAGCACAATTTACCTCGGCAACACACCTCTTGCAGTTGACGGCGAAACACTATTGGTTAACAACAGTCCAGTAATCGGTGAATTATCCAGTGTAACAGATGCTAACTTGGGTACTGCTACAAATAACATTACCAACATTGATGCTAATTTAGGTGTTGTTGTAACAACAACTATCCCGACACTAAATGCAAATATTGGGTCATTCCAAACATACAGTAACACAGCACAACAGACACTTGATGCTAATGTTGGAACTCTCACAACAGACATTAGCACACTTACAGCAAATGCCGCAAGTCAAGCAAATCTACTAGACACACTTACAGGTAATGCAGTAACACAACAAAGTGAACTAGCAACATTGGTTGCAAATGCCGCAAGTCAGGCAAGCGATTTAACATCACTGTTGTCAAATGCAGCCGCACAAACAGATAGCTTGACTACACTAACCAGTAATGCCGCAAGTCAGCAAAGTGCGATTGACACAGCTACAACCAACATTGCTACATTAGACGCTAACTTAGGTACCGCAACAACCAACATTACCAACATTGATGCTAACGTTGGTACAGTAGTAGGCACAACTATCCCTGCACTCGATGCCAACCTGGGTACAGCAACAACCAATATTGTCAATATTGATGCTAATGTTGGTACAGTAGTAGGTACAACTATTCCAGCAATTGATGCTAACTTGGGTACTGCTACTACAAATATAACAACTATTGATGCTAACGTTGGTACAGTAGTAGGTACAACTATTCCAGCAATTGATGCTAACTTAGGTACTGCTACAAATAACATTACCAATATCGATGCTAACTTAGGTACTGCTACTACAAATATAACAACTATTAATGCTAACGTTGGTGCATTCCAAACTTATAGTAATGCACAAGGTTACATTAGCAACGTTGTAGAAGACACAACTCCGCAACTTGGTGGCAACTTGGATATGAACTCCAAGAGTATCACAGGCAGCCTCCAACTTGAAGACGGCACGCAGGAAAGATTCAGCAGTTTAACTAGTGCAACAGGCACAGTAGCACATGACTGTGCTAACGGAACAGTATTTTATCACACCAGCATCAGTGCAAACTTCACAGCAAACTTTACTAATCTAGAGCTAGACAGTAGCTATGCTACAGCAATCACACTGGTGTTGGTACAAGGTGGAACAGCATATATTCCAAATGCAGTACAGATAGGCGGAGTTGGTCAAACTATTAATTGGCAAGGTAACGCAGAACCTACTGGAACAACAAATCGTATAGATGCTGTTTCGTTTACTATTCTCAACAATAGTGGAACTTATACTGTACTTGGTCAACTAACGGACTTCTAATATGCCTTTTGTTAGCAGTTTCAATAGTTCATTTGGCTTTGGCAGAAGAAAGGTTGCATCTGTCGGGTATACACCTCCTGACTTTGTAAGTTCAGGCTTAATAGCATACTATGATCCTGCCAACTCCAGCAGTTATTCAGGAACAGGATCAACTCTGTCAGACCTGTCGGGCAATGGTATTGACGGTACTATTGTAGGAGCAACCTACACTGACGACACATACTTTACACTGGATGGAGTAAATGATTATATTGTAACTGGTAACTGTTTTAGTGCTATCAGTGCAAGCGATACTCACACTGTTGAGATGTGGGTATATGCGAACGCAGTAGATGATTGCTTGTGGAGTGATTTAGGCACAACCAATGATCCGGACACATCAACATATCACTTTGCTGGATCACAGATATTGCAAGTAGGACCATTCCAGCAGATCATTACAGGATTATGGAACGGCACAGCAATTACTCGTGATGTAGCAGGTTCAGGATCACTCACAGGTGCTTGGAAGCATGTGGTTAGAACTTATGACGGCACCACTCTAAAGGGATACCTCAACAGTGCCAATGGTGGAGGCGGCGCCGCAATGACATTTGACAGTCCAGCAGATGATGGCGAAAGTGATTGGTATCTAGCATTTGGTGCCCAAGACCTTACAACATATTCAGGTTCAACGGCAGGATTTTTGAGTGGTAGAGTTGGTATAATGAGAGTGTACGATCGTGCTCTAAGTGGAGCAGAAGTTACTTCAAATTACAACGATGCTAAGAGCATCTACGGGTTATAAATTTCATGACAGAATTAATCTTTACCCTTGTGGCAACACATATTACCATTGCCTGCGTAACCTTGTTTTTACACCGCAGTCAAGCACATAAATCAGTGAGTTTTCATCCTGTACTAAGTCATATGATGCGGTTTTGGCTCTGGCTTACCACGGGCATGGTCACTAAGCAGTGGGTAGCAGTACACCGCAAACATCACAGAGATACAGATGTTGAGGGCGACCCACACAGCCCTGTGATTGCTGGACTGCACACAGTACTGTTCAAAGGTGCATGGCTTTACCATCTTGCCAGCAAAAACTTTGCCATGGTTGAAGCATACGGTGTGGGCACACCCGACGATTGGATGGAACGCAATGTATATTCCAAACACAGTCGTATTGGTATTCTTTTGATGCTGGCCATAGATCTTGCTTTGTTTGGACCATGGGGACTAGCAGTGTGGGCAGTTCAGATGATTTGGATACCATTAACTGCGGCAGGCATAATCAACGGATTAGGACATTACTATGGCTATCGTAATTTTGATACCGATGATAAAAGCACCAATATCATACCGTGGGGAATAGTGATTGGTGGAGAAGAATTGCACAACAATCACCACAAGAGTCCAGCCAGTGCTAAACTAAGCGCACGAATGTTTGAGTTTGATATTGGTTGGTTGTATATCAAATTTTTTAGCCTAATAGGCTTGGCAACTGTACGGTAAATATTCGTATGAAATTAAATGAAATAGCATTAGGACGCAGTGTTAAGTACAATTTCTTTGATGTATTTGCCAGTGTTACTCCACGTGACGGAAAACCGGGAGTAAGCATAAAGGTACGCAAAGATAGACCTGCTGAAACTCGTAAAAGTGGTTTGTATGTTTGGTATCATCCCGACTGGGGTTATTTTTATGTTGGAATAGCAGCCGCTGATAATTTTACTGAACGTTGGAATAAGCACATTCAAAAATTATTAGACATGTGTACGTCGGCAAAACAAATGCACAACTGGAGAGAGTTCTCAATGAAATGGAAATCAGCTGGTTACGGTCTTGCTGATCTCAAAGATATAACACTTAGATTTTTTCCTATTACAACAAAGGCAGATTATCAAGGTGATAATCTCAAAGTTGAACTTAAGGCAATAGAAACTAGAATAGTTGGATTAATCAATCCAGCCTGTAATTTCGAATACAAACCCGATAAACCTAGCGCAACTAAATTTCCCACTAGTCGCCCAAACGACTTGGCAACTGTACGATAATACTGTATAATAACTGAATGTTAGATACTATCCAGCAATCTGTTTTGCAGTTACTTCCTATACGTCGTAAAAGCACACAGTCTGGTTGGATATCCTTTAACGCAGTATGTTGTTCACACAACGGAGAAACACCAGATCGTAAAGGTAGGGGAGGGATCAAGACCAACGATGGCGCCGTATCTTATCATTGTTTTAACTGCGGCTACACTGCTAGTTTTGTTCCGGGTAGACATCTAAGTTTCAAGTTTAGGAAATTGTTAGCCTGGTTAGGTGCAGATGATCTTACAATAAGGCATTTGGTAATTGATGCTGTAAGGCTTAAGGAATTAGTAGCACCAGAACAACTTGAAGAAACTCCACAAGAGGAGATCAAGTTTGACCAGAGAGAACTACCCGACGGGTCAACGAGTCTAACATCGTGGATGACCCGGATGATTCAAGATGACCATTGCTTGATTCCCTCCCAACTCACACGTGGGGTTGAGTACTTGGCTAGCAGGAGCATAGACACAGCTCGATATGAGTTTTACTTTACAGACAGCAAAAGTTACAACTATCATCGTAGAATTATAATACCATATTACTACGAAGGTAAAATGGTAGGCAGTAGTGCAAGAGCATTGGATGATAGCGTAAAACCCAAGTATTGGAGTAATCATCCAGCAGACTATGTGTTTAACTTGGACAAGCAACACAAGGATTCCAAGTTTGTCGTTGTGGTTGAAGGACCTTTTGATGCCATGGCTGTGGATGGAGTAAGTATACAAGGCAGTGAGATAAGTGATACACAAGCAGAACTGATAGACAGACTACAGCGTGAAGTGATAGTTGTTCCGGACACAGATAGTGCAGGGCGCAAACTGGTAGACCGTGCTATAGAACTTGGATGGACAGTGAGTTATCCTGTATGGCAAGAAACTTGCAAAGACCTAAACGAAGCAGTGGTTAAATACGGTAAATTGTTTGTGCTAAAAAGCATACTAGACGCAAGGGAAACAAGCCGTTTGAAGATTGAATTGAAGAAGAAAAAACTGTATAATTAACTATATGAAAGAATATTCAGCAGAAATACAAAAACTGTTTTTAGAAATGATGATGCAGGACGCAGAAACATTTGTGCGTGTGCAGAACATTTTCAACGAAGAGAACTTTGATCGAAGTTTGCGTGAAGCGGCCAAGTTTATAAGGGAGCATAGCAGTGAATATAAAACTATGCCCACAAAGGAACAGATACTGGCCCAAACAGGAGTTGAGCTTAAAGAAGTGCCTGACGTTGGTGAAGGACACTATGATTGGTTCATGGTAGAGTTTGAAGGCTTTAGTCGTAGACAAGAACTTGAACGTGCTATCCTCAAAGCGGCGGACATGATCGAAAATGGTGAATATGATCCTGTTGAAAAATTAATCAAGGACGCAGTGCAGATCAGTCTCACCAAGGACATGGGTACTGACTACTTTGAAGATCCTAGAGCAAGGCTCATGAAGATCAAAGACAACAACGGACAGGTCAGCACAGGTTGGCCCACTATGGACAAGCGACTGTTTGGTGGTATGAACAGAGGCGAACTGAACATTTTTGCAGGTGGTAGTGGTAGTGGTAAGAGTTTGTTCATGCAGAACATTGCTATCAACTGGATAAGCCAAGGACTTAACGGTGTGTTCTTAACACTGGAACTTAGTGAAGAACTGTGTGCTATGCGTATGGATGCAATGGTTGCTAATGTTGCAACCAAAGAAATATTCAAGGACATGGATACACTTGAAATGAAGATACGTATGGTGGGCAAGAAGTCGGGTAACTTGCGTATCAAGTACATGCCAGCACAGAGCAACGTTAATCAGATCCGAGCATACTTGAAAGAACTAGAAGTACAGACAGGAAAAAAAGCAGACTTTATCATGGTGGATTATTTGGACTTGGTTATGCCAGTTAGTGCTAAAGTAAGCCCAAGTGACTTGTTTGTTAAAGACAAGTACGTAAGTGAAGAACTGCGTAACTTGGCACGTGAATTTGAGATATTGATGATTACAGCATCGCAGTTGAATCGTAGTGCAGTCGAAGAAATTGAGTTTGACCACAGCCACATATCGGGTGGTATTAGTAAAATCAACACAGCAGATAATGTGTTTGGTATCTTTACAAGTAGAGCAATGCGTGAGCGTGGACGCTATCAGATACAATTGATGAAAACTAGAAGCAGTAGTGGTGTTGGGCAAAAAGTTGACTTGGAGTTTAACTTGGAGAGTCTGCGCATTACAGACCCAGGTGAAGAAGGACAAAGTGAAAGTGGTGGATTCGGTGGACAAAAGCCAGGTGCTATTATGGATCAAATAAAAAGCACCAGCAGTGTTACGCCAATCGGTCAGCCACAAGAGTCTGCTAAAGTAAATGCTGGGGTAGACAGCACCAAACTAAAACAAATGCTCGCTGGAATCAAGGCCGGTAAATAAAATTATGAGTCAAGAAGAAATAAAGTTTGAAGTAACGTTACTAGCTGAGTATTGGGATGAACCACCCATTGCAAAGATCTATATCGACGACGTTTGCAAGTGGGACGGAGACCTCTCAAACGGATCAAACACTATAACGTTTAAAGATACGCTGAACTTTACAGAACATACACTACGCATAGAACGATCCAACAAAACAGATGGCCAACACCAGTCTGACGAAAAAACACAACTCCTTTCATTGGAAAAATTGGTTATTGATGGAGTGAACATTAGAGATATCGTGTGGACGTATAGTTGGTACGAGCCCGAGTACCCAAAATTATGGGCATTAATGCAAAAGAAACAAGGAAATGTGCTAGAAGAAAAAATTTTAGCAGAAACAAACTGGGGGCATAATGGTAATTGGTATTTAAACTTTACAAGCCCGGTGTACATGCATATTATAAATTGGATGAATAGGGAATTAGATGCAGTTATCTAAAAGAATACATCAAGTAAACGACAGTTATATGAAAGAGCTCAAAGCTCGTTGGTTCAGTGAGAATCATAAGTTGGTAGCATACAACGAGTTTGTTCCAATAGCCGATGAATGGTTTAAATCTTCAAAACTTAATACGCTAGATGGTTGGAACGAGTTTGATTGTAAAGACGTGATAATGGGTTGTACTCATTATATTGAAAATTTTATTATTAGACATGGATGGGATGGTTTTCAAATATTACCCTTAGAGTACGGATACTACGGAATGTTGGGTAAGTTTGGCAACGAACCTGGTGACCTAGAAGAGAATAAACCTTTAATATTAAGTTTACCAAATTGGCGTTACGGTAGTATCAGACCGGATTGGCAGGATGTGTTACGCGAATGCGAAAAAAAGAACATAGACATACACATAGACTTCGCATGGTATACAGTAGCAAAAGACGTCAACATTGATCTGTCACATCCAAATATTAAAAGTTTTGCAATGAGCATGAGCAAGTACAGCCTGTCTTGGAATAGAATAGGCTTGCGTTGGTGTAAACAACGCTCTATGGATTCAATAGCTGTAATGAACAGATACTACACTGATGTAAATACTGCATTAACATCATGCGGTGCATTTATGATAGAAAATATGCCAATAGATTATGGCTGGGAAACTTATCGTGATAAAAATCATAAGATATGCACAGAGAATAATTGGACACCCACTGACCTAATACATGTAGTAATTGACCCCAACGATGGCCAAACCTATGGTATAGGAGATGCACTAGTAACTCCATGACTTGTGTGGTAAATCAGCATTGGGATCAGTTAACAACTTGTGTAGTAGGTAGGACTTATCCCAATGAGTTGCTGAGTTTTATTTCTGATCGCAATGCTCGATATGTATTAGAAAGAATATCCAACGAAACAGAACAAGACTTACAAAACTTTATTGGACTACTGGAACATTTTGATGTTGAAGTCCTACGTCCAGCGGCAGTTGATAACATTCAGGTAGGAAATAAAATACTTCCACCTCCGATAACGCCGCGAGACGATATAGCAGTAATAGGCAACAAAGTTTTCATGCCAACCACAAACAAGAATGCCAGATGGAACGATATTAAAGGAGAGGATTGGCCTGAGTTGCCGCCAGCAGATGATCACGAGTGGCAGTTACTTGATAGCTGGATAAAGCAAGAACTAACGAATATATATGGAATAACAAAACTGGAAGATCTGTACTATAAAGATTTTTCAAACTACAAGAATATAGAAAAGCATTTCCTACAACACGGAAATAAAATATACTATGATCGTAAAATAGATTCTGCAATGGTGAGCAGGATAGGCAAGGATTTATTCTTTGGTACTTGGGAAGAAAATGAAGATAGGTTATCTGAGTATCAAGACTTGTTTCCTGATCATAGGTGTCATGTTATTGACACACAAGGTCACCTTGACGGAGTATTTTGTCCGGTTGCACCTGGACTAATAGTAAGCAACACAGAAATTTCCTTAGAACAATTCAAATCGAACTTCCCGGGCTGGGAAGTAGTATACATTAGTCCAACTGAGCGCAGTAAAGAATTTGTTAAACTCAAAGCCGCTACACAAGGAAAATGGTGGGTGCCTGGCGAAGAAAATAATAGTGATTTTACTAATTTTGTAAATTACATGTTAGGAGACTGGACAGGGTTTTGTGAAGAAACCACCATTGGTGTTAATCTCTTTATGTTGGATAGAAAAAATATAGTGTGTTCTGTAGAAGATGATAAAGTTTTCCGTAAGTTTGCTGAATATGGAATTGAGACACATGTAGTACCATTTAGGCACAGTAACTTTTGGGACAGCGGGTGGCACTGTCTTACTAACGACATCAACAGAAAAGGCAAAAGTAAAGACCACTTTCAAGGAAATGCACATGAGTAAAGATGCTATCGTTGAGCAGATGAAACAAAACTTCCTTAGTAACACCATGGAGGATATTCAAAGTACATTCATTCCAGGTCTTTTTTATTTGAAAAATTTTTTCAACCCTTGTATGTTACAAGCAGTTAACAATTTTTTATTGCACACAGAAGATCTTCCGTGGAGAGATCCGATGCTGATTCAAGGAAAATAC
>JGI10211J34971_10001477_pt1 | contig 19398 bp, 18 predicted proteins | sample Etolagsediment_FD_34971 | JGI IMG/M metagenome (IMG submission 34971)
GCTCTTCCGATCTATACATGCTCTTTCGACGATTGTAAAGACGCTAATGAATATCTATTAAAATATGGACCTGAAAAATTATCAAAATGTATTTCAGACGCGAGGCCTGTACCTTTGGAAAATGTTACAACATTTAAAGACATTGAAAATGAAATTACAGACTTTGTGCAAAACGGTTTTAAACCGGGTTTTCAAATAGGTTTATCTAATTTTGACGATATATTTTCTACTTACACTGGACAGTTTATAACTGTTACAGGTATTCCAAGCTCGGGTAAATCTGATTTTGTTGATCAGATGGTTATTGGCTATAATAAACAATACAAATGGAAAATAGCTTTTGCTTCACCTGAAAATGCACCTACATATCTTCATGCTCATAAACTAATGAGAAAAATCTGGGAAGGTATGCCATCTCAAAAAGACATAGCTAACGATAAATGGACACAAATATCAGAATATATAAATGATAATTTTTTCTTTATCGATATGGAACGTTATACACTTGATTCAGTATTAAAAAAAGGTGCTGAACTTGTCAAGCGTAAAGGTATAAAATGTCTCGTTATAGACCCTTTTAATAAGGTTAGAGATGTAAATGCTAAAACAGAAGATGTTAACCGTTATACAATGGAATATTTAACTAAGATTGAAACTTTTGCAAAGAAGTATGACGTTTTAGTTATAATAGTTGCTCACCCTACAAAAATGTATAAAGATGCACATGGTAAAATTGAAGAGCCCACTATGTATAATATTAAAGGTGGAGGTGAATGGTATGACGCTAGTTATCACGGACTATTAGTACACAGAGATTATGAAAATAAAACAACAAAGGTTAAGGTTCTTAAAGTTAAGTTTCAAAATTTAGGTGAAAACGGTGGTGAATGTTTCTTTACTTGGGAACCGAAATCTGGTTGTTATGTTCCATATAAAGAAATGGCTACAGAAGATACTATATTGCCTTGGGAATAACACGTATTAAATACGAAAATATAAAGATAATATGGTAGGTTATGTAGAAAGAATTGATAGGGGTAATAAAAATAGAAAAAGCATTATGGGCCAGTATTCTCCTACAGAAGAAGAAATGAAAGCTCATGATTTTTGTATTAGAAATAACATAAGAATATCTTATGTCCCCGTAACAGCGGGAGCTGCTCCTAAAGAATGGTATATATCTGTGATTATAGGAGCATATAAAAAAGGAGAAAAACCGCATTTATCACCGGAAGCTTATCCAGCTGTTAAATGCAAAGAACAAATGTATAAAACATGTATGTATTATTATGAGAAATATAGAAAATGAATATGTAGGTTTAATATCTGGTATATTATATGGAGGTAAAAATAAACCTGATAGAACAGGAACAGGTACAAAAGCTGTATTTGGTAGAATGTTATATCACGATATGGAAGCGGGTTTCCCCTTATTAACAAAAAAGAAAATAAATTTTAATTATGCAAAAACAGAATTATTATGGATTCTCCAAGGTAGAACTGACTTGGACTATCTTATTGATAACGGTGTCAGCTATTGGGTTCGCGATTACGAAAGATCTGGTAGGACTGATAGAAAACTTGGTCCCATATACGGTCATCAGTGGAGGAGGTTTAATGGGTTTGATCAATTACAAATGGTGCTTCAGGAGCTTAGGAAAAATCCCTCCAGCAGACGGCTCATGGTATCAGCTTGGAATGTTTCTGATCTTCACGATATGGTACTCCCTCCTTGTCATGATTCTTTCCAGTTATTTTATAACGATGGTAAACTGGATTTAATGTGGAGACAAAGAAGTGCAGATGTATTTTTAGGTTTACCATATGATATAGCTATGTATGGATTATTATTAGAAATGATTGCTAATGGGTTTGATATGAAACCTGGAACATTAATTGCTAGCTTAGGTGATTGTCATTTATATAATAACCATTTAAAACAAGCTGAAGAATATATTGCTGCTGAGCAATATGATTTGCCTCAACTTAAATTAGATTGGGGTGGTATAAAATTAAGAGAAGGTGCTGGAGACTTTGTGTTTATTCCTAATCCTGAGACTATAAGAATAGAAAACTATAAACATAGTCCTTTTATAAAAGCTGAATTATCAGTTGGAAATTAATAATATTATGAAAGAAGTATATTATATTTACCATATTCCTGGTAAAAAAATAGGTGTAACACGTGATTTAAATAATAGGGTTACGCTTGTGCAGGGTTACAAACCTAAAGAATATGAAGTTCTAGATTCTTCGTCTGATATTAACTATATATCTCAACGAGAAATAGAGCTTCAAAAATTTTATGGGTATAAAGTAGACAGAACATTATATAAAAATTTAGTAAATAAAATGAAGATAAATGCAACAGAGCAAACCTCAACATTTCCATATCCTAAAGATAAATTAATTAAAGAATTAAAAAACAATTTAGGGTTCAAATGGGAAACAGCTTTAGGTACTTTTGAAATATCAGAAAAAACAATTAAATGGATTAAAAATAATTCATATGTTTCAATGTATGATAAGAAAAGAAGTTATATATATAATAAAGCTTACTACGAAGCATTTTTAGCGGCTTCAACATATGAAAAAGTTCCTATATTTCAATTAATAAGAGAATGGGCTAATGAAAGAGGTATCTTAGACAAAGGAGATGCAAAAACACAATTAATAAAATTATATGAAGAAACAGGAGAATTATCACAGTCCCTTCTTAAAGACGATAAAGATGGTGTTATCGATGCTATTGGTGATAGCGTTGTTGTTCTTACTAATCTTGCCGAACTTAACGGTGTTTCAATTGAAACTTGTATACAGTCTGCTTATGATGAGATTTCTGGTAGAACTGGGAGAATGGTAAACGGAACATTTGTTAAAGATTAATATGGAAATAAGAGATAAAATAATAGAGTCTGTAGTAAAAAAGTTTATTCAAAGATCTGATGTAGGTTATAAAAAGTACGGTATAACTTTACATAAAGACGATCAACCTTTAGATACATGGCTACAGCATATACAAGAAGAATTAATGGATGCTATTAACTATATTGAAAAAACAAGAAAAGTATTAAGATCTGAGGTTGAAGAAATGTATTTAAAAGATATACAATTAAGACATGAGGAAAACTTACAAGAGGAGACCGAGGAAGAGAGGACCAGTAGTATCGAATAAAGTTCAATATGATGGTTTTACTTTTGCTTCTGGATTAGAAAAATATATGTATCAAGCTTTAAAAAAAGCAAAGATACGTGCAAAATATGAAGGCGAAACATTTGTATTAGTAAACGGTTTTCATTTTGATAACGAAGTTTATGAAAGACAAGCTAACTCAAAAGGTGAATTTATGAACCGAGGTGAAAAAAGAATATTACCTATAAAATACACACCAGACTTTATTGGTGAAAATTTTATAATAGAATGTAAAGGTAGACCAAATGAATCTTTTCCTATTAGATGGAAATTATTTAAACAATTGGTTACTCAACAATTTCCAGGGTATATTCTTTTTAAACCACAAAATCAAAAAGAATGCGACAAAGTGATAGAGATATTGATAAACAAAAGAAAATAGCTCGATTAAAATACAAAGAAAGACAAATAGAAAAATATATGAAATGGGCGGCTAATAGAGGTTTTCTTAGATGGAATGAATTAGTTGAAATTCATAATAAATATAATGTAAAAGTTTATGGCTAAAAAAGGAATAACATATATAATACTACAGAAAAAAAAAGTAAGAAGACCTGGTGTTCATGCTAAAACAAAAACTAGTAAAGTTAAATCTAGTAAAAATTATAAAAAAGCCTATAGAGGGCAAGGAAGAATATGAAAGCATGGAGAATATCTGTAGGTTTATATCCAGGAATACTTATAGGGATTAGGTCATACGAGCAAGAAGATGTGGTACAACACGTTTTGTATTTACCATTTGTTGATATTGCTTTTGAATTTGTAAACGAAAAAAACGAAGATTAATATGGGATTATTTGATGAAAGAATAGCTTATAAACCTTTTGAATACCCTGAGTATTATACAGAAGGATGGTTGCCACAAGCNCAAGCNTTTTGGTTACATACTGAAATACCAATGAGTGGTGATGTTAAAGATTGGAATGAAAGATTAACACCNNCTGAAAAGAATTTAGTTGGTAATATATTATTAGGATTTGCACAAACAGAATGTGCTGTGTCAGATTATTGGACACAAAAAGTTGTTAGTTGGTTTCCTAAACATGAAATACAACAAATGGCAATGATGTTTGGTTCACAAGAAACCATTCATGCTGTAGCTTACTCGTATTTAAACGAAACATTAGGTCTTGAAGATTTTGAAGCGTTTTTACACGAACCTGCTACTGCAGATAGATTTGAAAATTTAGTTAGTTATGAAGGAAAAGATAAAGTTGGTATTGCCAAAAGTTTGGCAGTTTTTAGCGCTTTCGCTGAAGGTGTTTCGTTATACTCTGCTTTTGCTGTTTTATATAGCTTTCAGCTTAGAAACTTACTTAAGGGTATTGGCCAACAAATGAAATGGTCTGTAAGAGATGAATCACTACACTCAAAAATGGGTTGTCAANTATTTAGNCATATGTGTGCAGAAACTCCAGGCTTAAAAGAAAAATGTAAAGACCATGTATTGGAAGCTGCTGATATTATGGTTGACCTTGAATTAAAATATATCGATAAAATGTTTGAACAAGGCGATATTGAAAACTTAAAAAAAGAAGATTTAAAAAACTTTATAAAGAAAAGGGCTAATGAAAAACTCGTGGAACTTGGATACGGAGACGAAGCGAATCATTTCGGATTTGACACAACCAGCGCTAGTGCTTTGGATTGGTTTTATCATCTTACTGGTGGTGTTACTCATACCGATTTTTTTGCTATCAGGCCTACTGACTATTCTAAAGCGAACGAAGGTGAAGATTTTGAAGATATTTGGTAATGATATATATACAAGATGATTTTTTACCACCTAAACTATATAAAGAGTTAGTAAATTATTGCGATGAGTTTAAAGAGGTTAAATTTCCTAACAAATCTTTTTGGGTTAAACAATTACCTGAAGAATTTAAAAACTATATAATAGATAGGTTAGAAAAAATAGAAGGTAAAAAAATAAATAACATATTAGCTTTTGCTAGAGAAGCTAAAAAAGGTCAAGACAATAGTTGGGGTATACATAATGATACTATAATTGAAGGCCAGCAACCTGATCGTGCAGTAGTTTTATTTGTTAAAGCTAATGAAGATGAACTAAATGGTACAGCGTTTTGGGAACATAAAAATTATGGTCATACTTATGTTGAGTCTGATGTAGAGGAATTTAACCGTATGTTAGCTGAAGACTATAACGACAAATCAAAATGGAAATTAAATTCAATAGTAGGTTATAAAGATAATAGACTATTATCTTATCCTTGTGAATATTTTCATAGTAAATATCCTAATGAATATACAGATCAAAGAATAGTGGTAGTAATGTTTTATAAATATATATGAAAGAATCAGAATTAATTATAATGAGAAGAAAAATAGAACAGCTTGGTGCTTTAATGCAAGGTGTCCTACAAGAATTAACTAACCTCAGAGATTTATCTGTTGGTACACTTGAAACAGTAAAAAAAATGCCAGGTTATGAAAAAGCTATTAAAGCTTTAGAAAAAGAAATAAAAGAAAAGCAAGAAGAAAAAAATGTGGAATAACGATTGGAAAAAAGGTAAAGATTATCCTAATTGGGGTGATACAGAAGTATATAAGAAAACTATAACAGGTGGTTATTTATTGCAAGGTGAATCGCCTAGAGACGCTTATATAAGGGTTTCTAAAACTGTAGCAAGAAGATTATACAAACCTGAACTTGCAGATAAATTTTTTGATTATATTTGGAAAGGGTGGCTTTGTTTAGCATCACCTGTATTATCTAACACTGGAACTGATAGAGGATTACCTATTAGTTGTTTTGGTATTGATGTTGCTGATAGCATTATGGATATAGGTAATAAAAACCTAGAAATGATGTTACTTGCAAAACACGGCGGTGGTGTTGGTATTGGTGTAAATATGATTAGACCAGCGGGTGCTATTATAGCAGGTAATGGAACTTCGGATGGTGTTGTACCTTTTTGTAAAATATATGATTCTACAATATTAGCTACAAATCAAGGTTCAGTCAGAAGGGGTGCTGCTTCTGTTAATATAAACATTGATCACCTAGACTTTTTAGATTGGCTTGAAATAAGAGAGCCTAAAGGTGATGTAAATAGACAATCTCTTAATTTACATCAATGTGTTGTAGTTGGTGATAAGTTTATGAGAAGACTTGAAGAAGGCCAACCAGAAGCAAGACAGAAATGGTCTAAACTATTACAAAAAAGAAAAGCTACAGGTGAACCTTATATATTATTTAAAGGTAATACAAATAAAGCGAACCCTAGAGCTTATAAAGAAAATAGTTTAAAAGTTCATATGACTAATATATGTTCTGAAATTACTTTACATACAGATGAATCACATTCTTTTGTTTGTTGTTTATCATCAATTAATTTAGCAAAATATGATGAATGGAAAAACACTAATCTAATTTATGATTCTACTTGGTTTCTTGATGGTGTATTATCTGAATTTATACAAAGAGCTAAAAATATGAAAGGTTTTGATAATGCAGTTAGATCAGCAGAAAAAGGTAGAGCATTAGGATTAGGTGTTTTAGGATGGCATACATTATTACAACAAAAAGGAATTGCTTTTGAAGGTTTAATGGCACAATTTAAAACAAGGGAAATATTTTCACAATTGAAACTTGAAACAGAGAGAGCTTCAAGAGCTTTAGCTGAAGTTTATGGAGAACCACTTTGGTGCGTTGGAACAGGTATGCGAAACACTCATTTAAGAGCCATTGCGCCAACCGTATCGAACTCAAAACTTTCTGGTAATGTTTCACCAGGAATTGAACCTTGGGCTGCTAATGTGTTTACAGAACAATCAGCAAAAGGAACGTTTATTAGAAAAAACGGTGAGCTTAAAAAAGTTTTTAAGAAATTAAAAATTGATACTCCTGAAATATGGGATAAAATATTAGCTGATAAAGGATCAGTACAAGATATAAAAGAATTAGATGGTTACTATTACGATAATAACGGTAGGCTTACTCAGGAAGAAGGTGGTGAGCCTGTTAAAAACGTTTTCAAAACGTTCAAAGAAATAAATCAATTAGAATTAATTAATCAAGCAGGTTTAAGACAAACCTATATTGATCAATCAGTTAGTTTAAATTTAGCATTTCCGTCAGAAGCAGAACCAAGATGGATTAATAGAGTCCATATGGAAGCTTGGAAACGTGGGATTAAAACATTATATTATATGAGAACAGAAAGTGTTCTCAGAGGCGATATTGCGGCTGAAGCAATGAATCCAGATTGCTTAAGCTGTGATGGTTAGTTTTGTTTTGTTTAGTATGGAAGGGGTTGTAGAAATGCAATCCCTTTTTTTATATTATGCTATACACGGTTTTTCCATTTTCCCTGCTTGCTTTTAGGCATCTTTTTCGGTTCTGTTCTTCGGATACATAGCTTACATGCACCCAGTCTGGATTTGTATCTGTTCCAAATTCCCATATAAGTTGATCAAAGTTAAGGTTAGTTCTTATGTATTCAAACATTTCAGCATTTGTTTTATGACCATATGTGTCATCTAAATCAATTGCCCTGCCTTGACAATGTTGAGAATTAGAACTTCCACCAATAGCAGTATTTAATTCTTCGCATCGAAAAAACGAATTTATTTTTATTGGACCGCCCACCCATTCTCTAAGTGGTTCAAATATTTTAGCGGCTATTAATTCCATATTAGCAAGTTCATAATCATTAGGTATATTATCTATACCTTTTCTTATAGCTGTAATTGATCTTGTACCTTCTTTATATGATATATACTTACTTATTTTTTCCATTTTTATAAATATCCTTCCATTTAGTTATAGTATAACCTATTGAAACTGTTAATAAACAAATTTTCAATATTATTTCTATGTCCGAAAATGATATCACTAGTGCTGTACCGTTGATTATAAGCAATCTTAAGTCTGTAAAATCCATTTTATTTTTTTCTTTTAAGCGATTTAACTCTACGTGGTTTTCCTGCTGGTTGACCTAGCCTTTTCTTTTCAGCTATTTTTTTTCTTTTTTCTGCACTACTCATTTCAGATGCGGTTTTAGGGGTTTCACTTGATATTCTTTTACTTGGTCTGCAATATGGCACACCTCTTCCATCACCTTTTGTTCTGCCGCAAGGTTTACCGGTTCTTACATCAACCCATTTTTCTTTAAACCAACGTTTAAGCGATGCTCCTTGTTTAGTTTTTCTTACAGCCATTATTTATTTTTTACCTCTTTGTTTTCTACATTTAGCTATAGCGCCAGATGCATATGCTGATGGAAATACTTTGTATTGTTTTTTTACTTTATGATAACAGTAGTCTTTTGGCATGGTTGTTTAGTTTAATTTTTTTATTTCTAATTTTTTTGTTTTAAATTTTGTTTGTTTTAAAGGTTTTGTCCCAAAAGTTTTTATTTTAGGCTCTTGTTGACTAGGCGCTAATTTAACATCCCATTCGCTATAACCCAACGCTAATGCAATTGATTGCCATAGCTCCGTTTCACTATCAGAAGCTAACACAAGATTATTCCATTTTCTTATAGCCCTGTCCGCTGGTAAATTAAATACAGCTGATAAAACTTCACCCGCTGATATTACTGCAGGGTTTCTAGTGCTTAACCCCATCTCATTTATTAAAGCTCTTTCTTGTTTATAAGTAAATCTTCTTCCCGCTCTAATTAATTTTTGTAATTTAGAACTTATTGGCGGAGATAATTGTGTTGAAGCAATTGCTGCTTTTTCAAAATCTCTTTTACCACTTTTTTCTTGGTCAATAACTTCTAATATAACATTTTTAGTCGTTGCTGCTATCGCTCCATAAACACCCGTACCAATTAATACAGAATCAGCCACTCTATTTCCAATGTTGAAAAATCTGTTTTTAACTTCTTCTTCTTCTTCTTCATCAAAAGCTAAAGCAAATAATGCGGTTTGCAATGAATGAAATATTATATTTTGAACAGCCCCATAATATAATATTTTAGATAAATTTGTTTTCCAATCACCACGCTTATTAATCAAATCTAACGCGCTTTTTTTAATCAATCTAGTATATTGCATAGGTGTGTTTTGAAAAGCTAATATAACACGCCCTAATGGCCCTGCTTGCTGCATTGAAATTCTATCTGGTCTTGAGGATTGTTGTGCTGCCTCTGTTAATTCTTGAAAATCTAAAAATGTTTGATTTTCTGCATCAGCTTGTGCCATACCCTCAGATAAATATTTATTTAATCTATTTCTATAAAACGAAGCTCCACCGAGTGAAATAGCAAAACTATCTGCAATTTGTGTTGGTAAAAATCCTTTTTTAAGTATAGCCGCTAATGCTGATTTAACTTTATTAGTACTTCCTTCTGTAGCTTTAGCTATTTCATCTGCATTTACATCTGTTTTTAACCCTGATCTTCTTGCTTTTAAAAAGTCTGAATTATATAAAAATGCAAAATCTTTCCAAAATTGTTTTTGATTTAACCAAGCTTGGCCAGCTTTTAGCACATTGTTATCAGACCAGTTAATATAGTTAAAATTAGATATTGTTTGTAATAATGCTGATCTTGTATTAAAGAACATTATTGTACCAACAGAATTATTTACCCAATCCATAAATGAATTAGTTGTATCATCAGGGCCTATTATTCTATTTCTTCCTGATCTAATTCTTGTTAATATATTTTCTAATGCTTTTATATAATTATTTCCAAATGTCGCTCTTAATTTATTTACATTTGGCCCAGTCAATTTATTACCTTGACTAAAATCACCAATTATTTCTTTTACATTATTAAAGAAAGGCTCTAAAAACTCTTTTCTTTGCGTTGTATTTTGAAATTCAATAACGTCTGTTAATATAGTGCCAGCTAACCAATTATTTTCCGGTTCTGCATATAAATTATTTGGGAATAAAGCGTCTAATTTTTCAACAAGATTCATAGCGTCCATATCTTGTCTTACAGCTTTATTAAATTGCTCTTTTAATTTATCATTAATTCCTGGAATATCATAATTTTTTTTGGTCCACATACGAACTCTTATAGCTTGTTCTATTGTGAAACCAGGTATAGAAGACTCTTTTGTTAAATCAATACCACTCTTCTTTATTTCTTTTTTTAATACTTTAAGCTTTTCTAAAGCTTTTTGTTTAGCACCATCAAAAGCCATTAAACCTTCTGATAAAGGTTTATATAAGTTTTCTTTAAACCATGCTGCATTTTTATCTCCTACAGCGCCTTTACCATATAATGGATACATTAAGCCTTCAAAGTCTTCAGCTGAATATGGAACAAACGGTTTAAATTTATCTTTCTTTTTTCCAAGTTGTCTAGCCAATATATCTGGTATATCTTGCTCAAAAGGCACTCCTTTTGATTCTTCTAATATTTTATTAAAATCTTTATTTAAATTAATAGGCTTTGATGCTAAAGCCTCTTTTTCAGATAGTTTAACAATATCATTTGTAGGATTTAATGTTGTATTTGGTATTAATAAATGATTTTCTGTATTTAAATTTTTACGCATTTCATTTAAAATACCCTCAACATTATCCATGTATTTTTGCGGGCCGTAATCTCTTGTGGAACTAAAATTATTAGCTTCTTCTTTGCCAATCAAGCCTCTATACATTCCTTTCCACATATTATTAAGCTCATTAGCTATAATATCACCATTTACTTCTTTTTGGTCAGATGATAAAGTTTCAATTAAGCCTATTGCGTAATGTGCTGTTCTTTTAGACCTCGATAAATGCTCGTCATGTAATTTTGAAATTGTTTTTGGGTCAACTACTGAAACAAGAGGGTGTAATACTCTTAAAAAATGTCCCGTATAATTGTCTTGTACATTTAATATATGATATATAGCGGGTTTTAATTCGGGTTTTCTAATAGCTATATTTATAAATTTATTCATTAAATCTTTAAATATAGTTTCTTTTATATTATTTTCAAGAAGTATTTGTTGTATTACTTTTTGATTATTATTTAATATAGCATTGTAAAGCTTTTTATATTCAGGAAATTTTTTAGCTGATGTTATGTTTAATGTGCCTATATAACTTCTTGCCGTTTTGTATGCTTTTTTACTATCTGGATCTAATTCTTGTATTTTTAAAAATTTTCTAGTAGCTGATACACTTGGAAATATAGCATATCTTCCCCCAAAAATAGGATTAGTTTTATCTTTTCCTGTTCCTGTTAGTGAATATAAAATTAATTCTGTATCAGACCCTAATTCTTCAGATAGCTCTGGTAATAATTTTTTAATTTGTTTTTTAACTGCTATATCACCTTTAGATTTATTATTATATAACTCATTTAATTTTACTTGAGCTACACTTGTATGAGTTTTAACAGGAATTCTTTTAGATGCTAATATATCTGATTTACCATCAGCTAATCTTGATATAGCGCCCGGATCAAAATTTTGTTCAGTTAATTCTTCTCTCACTAAACTATTTGATATAGCTTTACCAATTTCTGCTTCTAAAGATTGCATAGCAGTCATTTGGTTTCTATCTTGTATTTGGCCAGGCAATAATCCGAATACTTTTAAAAATTCTGTTTCATTAAAAGGTTTTTTATTTCTTACTTCTAGCCCAGCTGCGGTGCCTTCTGCCATTGTTGCTCTACCTTCTTTCGTATAAAAATTATCTAATAATATTCTTTTTACGCCTGTTGCTGTGCCAAAACCTTTTTCACCACTTGTGGTTTTGCCAGCTGCATATGGTAGTAGATTATAAAGAAGTTTTGCGTTCTTTTTAATAAAAAACCCTTTATCAGCTCTTGATTTACCAAATATTTTTTTAGTTGTTTCAGGTGCTATATCCGTTAATGTTTTATAAGTTAAATTAGATATATTATTTTCATCTATAAAATTTAACACAGCCTCTTTATACTCAGTCTTAATTTCAGGGCTTGTTGCAAATCTATTTAAAGGTTTTATTGTGGTTTCTGTTTTTTCTTGTGTAGAAGTTATTTCAGGGGCTGCTGTCGCAGCTCTTGTTAATTCAGCCGCTTCTTGCATTTCACCTGTTGCTAATTGCGTTTCTTTATATTTTTTAACTACGTCGCCTACCCTAAATTTTAATTGATTGTTAATCCAACCTATTAAACTATCATTTTGTTCGGGATTAAAATTTATTAATGTATCTAATAAAGTTGTTGTTCCTGGCACGGTCTCTCCTATTTTAACATCTTGAACAAATTGGTCTAATGTTCTGCCATAAACATTATCTAATTGAGCGCCTGTTTCTGGATCTCTTGCTTGCGATCTAATTAAACCATCAAGTAAATTACCATTTATAATTTCATTATATGCATCATTAATTCCACCACTCATCCATTCGGATTTGGTCATAGAATATTTTCCTTGTTCATTTTTAACCCCAACTAATGAATCAACTTTTGTATTTAATTTTTGCTGGTCTATTAATTTTGAGTCCAGCTTTTCCCCAGTTATAGGTTTAGCCCTTTCCCTTCCTTCTAAACCTTTTATTATTCTAGTTGATAATTCGCCTTTTTGTATACTAGCAGAATATTCTCGCATAAAATTATACACATCTCTGCCTGTATCAAATTTTATATTAGCAAAACCTAAGGGTTTTAAAACATAATCAACTATAAAGTTACCAACAGAATTGAATAATGTATCATTATATGTTACTTGCCCATTTTCAATAGCATCCGCAAATTGTGTTAAATATTCTTTTGCAAATTGAATAGAGTCTTCTCGATATCCATAACCCTGCTTAATATTATTTGAAATAATATTATCTGTTTTTTTACCTATTACTTTTCTAAATTCACCTACTAAATTAGCTGTGTCATTACCAAAATATTGCTCTAATATAGCATGTAAGCCCTCATGAGCACCTACATTAACCATATCATACTCAGCGGCTTTTATTTCATTAATATACATAACGCCATCTTGATAGAATCCTACATCATCAATATCTGCTTTAATATTTGCTTCTTGCGTTGCTTTTAAAAATTCTTCTGGGGTTTTAAATGTTGCTACTTTTAAATCTACAATATTACTACCTGCTAGAGTTTTAGCAAATGCTAATGTTGGAGATATATTTTGTTTAATTAAATTATCTATAATTTGTTTATTTTTTCCTTCTAATTCAATTGTTGCTTTTGATTTTCTACCCGTTGAACTATATTTTTCTGCTATTTCTTTAAGTTCAGTTTTTACTTCATTTAGTTCTTTTTTTGCCGCTTCAGTATCGTTATTTTGTAAAGATTTTTTCTTTTTTTCAAGCTCAACCGTTCTGTTAATATCAGCCTCATCTGTTATCCTAGTATTTTTTAAACTAGCTTTTATAGCTATATCTTGTATTCTTTCATTAACTTGTTTTTGCAAACTAGGGTCATTTTTAATTTCAATTTTAGCCCCAGATACATCTATATCGTCTCCATTTAATTGATTCAAAACATCTTCTCTGTTAACTTGCTGACCTAATATTTTATAAGATGGTTGTGTTTTTATTGCTGTTAATATATTTATAGGAGCCGTAGATACCCCCGCGGTTGCCTCAAATAAAATTTCATTAATATCCATTTCTTGACCAGCTGCTTTTCTACCAGCTATTTCACCAAGTCCACCGCCAATTGCTTCAATACCCGCTGCGGCGCCTAATTCTGTAAAAGGACTAGGAGCTGCACCTTTTGCACCTAAAGCAATTTTACCACCAACTTTACCAGCAATACCCCCAGAAATTGTTTCAATAGCTGCTATTGCAGCACCTCTTCCAACCGCCCTTCTTTTTAGTTTATTATATTTTTCTTCGTTTTCTAAAAAATCTTTAACATTATCTAATGAAAATTCTTTACCTTCATTAGATAATTCTTCTTGTAAAAGTTGCCCAAAAGTAAGGCCAGTTTCCATAGCCCCCATTACACCCCCCATAAAACCAGCTATACCTCCAGCTGTACTTGTTATAGGTGCAAATACACCACCTGCTAAACCTGCCACTGCTCCAGCCCCACCACCAGCTGCTCCCGCTGCAACAGCTTCTTTAGCATCAAATAAAGAGCTGCCCATTGCGGCAACTGATTCGAGCATTAACATTGGTAATACTGAGGGGTTTTCTACTACACCTTTTATCCACCCCCATACACCACCACCAGCTTCTTGTGAAGTTTTTGCATGAGAAAGCATTTCATCTGAAGTTTTTAAATTACTTTTTTCATTTAGTTCTATCATTTTCAATATATCCTCATCAGTAGCCTGTATACCTTTATTGAATATTTTAAAATTTTCACTTAAAGTCTTACCTCTACCCACACCTCTTTCAACAGCTCTATATAAATCTCCAAAAAAATCAGTAATTTCATTTTTACCAAAAAACCTTTCTATAGCTGTATCATCTTCTTGTGATTCCAAAAAAGTATTTTCCAAATTGAAATCCGTATTGAGTGCTGTTCCCGGCTCCACAAACGCACTCTGATTTGTGGGTGATTTCTTTAGCTGTATATCTGGATTTTGTTGTAATAGCTCTTCAAAAGTATAACCTTTTCTGTTTGCCATTAATTCTAAAGTATCTTTAGTATATACACTATTATTAAAAATATATTCTTCCATATTATATTTTATTTGGTAATATTTTATCAATTAAATTAATTAGTGTTTTGCTAAATTTATCTTCATTGTTTAAAATAATATTAATATACTTACCGTCTAATTCACCTGTTTCAATAAAACGTTCAAAATCTTTTATAGGGAGATTAGGTATATTTGAGTCATTTTTAACTAATTGATCATAAGCAATTAAATCTTTAGCACTATTTTTAAAATAATTTTTTCTTTCTGTTTTATTAATTTTTATTTCATTTTCTTTTTTCATAGATTGGGCTTCTTCTATAGCTTCGCTTTTTGTTTTTGCTTTAAATTTGCCACCAGGCCCTTTTATAAAATCTTTACCATAAAACTCTGATTGCATTGTACCAAATAATTTACTACCATCTTTATAAGTATTAGCTGGGTATTCATCGCCAAATGTTTCTTTAAAATCAGGTCTATTGACTATTGAACTTTTAACCATACCTGTTGATTTATTTATAGCATTTTCTTTTGATATATTATTATTTTCTAAGTAATCATTAAATTTACCTGTTTTAACATTAATCATCCAGTTGCCCCTTAATCTATCTATTTCTAAATTTGACATATTAGTTTTACTAGTAGGAGGGGTTTCACCAGTGCCTCCTGCAATTTGTGCGCCATCTACAGCTTGCTCTACAGGCGTTAAAGCACCACCAAGTTTACTGATTGTATTAGAATAATATTCAGCAGCAGGTGTATTTTTATTTAATCTATAATCATTCATACCAGTAATTAAAACATCTGATTTAATATTAGCTGCCCAGGAACCGTATAAAGAGTTTCGTATTCCATGTAAACGATTAATATCCATACCAGATGATATTTCTAATTTTTCTTGTTTTCCAAATATATCTTCTGGTAATTTATATACGATATTAACTTTACCTTCATCATTTATTGTAACCTCATCTTTTAAAACCTCTAAAGTTCTTCCCCTATAATTTATTGCAAAAAATTCATTAAGATCTCCTGTAATTTTATTTATATATTCTGCAGGGTATACATTTTTATCTTCTTGAACAATATCAAGTTTTTCTATAATATCCTGACTTTGCTTAATTGCATTTGGTAATGAATCTGCCCAAGCTATTTTTTGACTATTAATTTCATCATCATTTGTAATATTTTCATTAATTACTTTTACAACATTTTCTTCTTTTTCTTTTATAGCAAATCTAGTGTCCCAAAGATTTTCAGCATAATTTAATTTAATTTGTTCATCTTGAAATTCTTTTACCTCATTTTGCAATGGGTCGTCTAAATATGTGTCATTGTAAGTTTCAAGTAAATTTTCAACTTTTTCAAATTCTTCTGCTGATGGCACTATATTTTTTGATTGAAAATATTTTTTCGCAAGAGCATTTACTTTAATATCAGCTCCAGTTTCACCCATATTATCTGCGTATAACATGTTATCTAAATAATACTTACCAGCTACGCCTGTGCCTTGGCTCATTAAATTACGCATTGTTGCACTTTGATTGACCACATATTTTATAGCTTCTTCTTTTTGCTCTGCTGTAAATCTAGTGACCGTGGATTCAGTTGCAATACCATTGATTGCATCTGCTTGTCTTTTGACTTCAGTTGTAGGATTAATAACGCCATATTGATTTAGTTCAGTTTCTAATTGATCGTGAGATTGATAACCAATATCTGATTTATCCGAAAAGTCTAATTTTAAATTTATATTGTCCTCAGCTCTGAGATTTTTTAAATCTTTTACTAAAAAAGAAGCTTCTTTATCTAAAGCATCATTATATATAATAGCTAGGTCCCCTGTTTTGGTTCTCCCCAATTTAGCTTCACCTTGTTTTAATGATTCTATTAAACCCGGAAATTCAGCGTTATTATATCTTGAATATCTTTCACTATTTCTGTTATCCCAATCTAAACTATCTTTTAATGCTTGAGAACTAAGTTTCATATCATTAATTTCTTTAAAATAAAATGCTCTCATTTTATTATAATCTTCTGCTGAAATACTTTGTTCAATTTTATACGCTCTTTCATTTGCCGCGTAACCATCAACATTTTTCATTAGCATGTTTTCAATCTCCGCTTCAAAATCCCCCGCGCCCTCTTTGGTTATATTTCCAAATATTAATTGTTGATAATTACTAACATCTTTAGCTATATTTTCTTCTTTTCTTAAAAGTCTTTCTTCATCTGCTTTTTTTTCTAAACGCTCTCTTTCTTTACGTATTTGAATTTTTTCAATTTCAGCTCTAATAGGTTTAAAAGCATTCATAGTAGCTTGCTGCCCATAAGCAAAACTTCTTGCGTATATTTCAGCGTAATTAGGTAACTTAACAATAGGTTGTTGCTGATACCCGGGCGTAGGTGTTGTTGAAAATTGTGGTAAATTGTATTGTGCCATTTTTATATGTTTAATTAGAACCGCTTAAGCTATAATTTGCCGCTGTTTGACTTGTAAATTTACTAAAATCTTGCGCAGCTGTTGTTGCGGCTTTTGTGCCTCCAAGTCCACCGGTGCCTGCTACTGAAAGAGCGGTTCCTGCAAGACTTGCTAATCCCCCTGTTAAAGCGCCTTGTCTTTGAGCTTTTGCACTAACCTTTGCAGCTTCAAGCGAAGCGGCATTTTGTACAGCTTGTGTTTCTTGGCCAGCTAATCTATTTAATCTGTTTTGTTCTCTTGTTTCTGCAACCCTAAATTGATATTCTCTAGCCATTGCATCCGCTTGCTGCAGTCTTTGCTGTTCATCTAATTTAGCTTGCTGCGTTCTTAAGGCTTCACCAAACCTAGCTGTTTGTAATCTTCCAGCTTCATCATATTGAGCCTGTTGTAATCTTCCAGCTTCATCAAATGCAAATCTATCCCTTTCTCTTGCAGTTTCAAATTGTGCTTGTTGCAACCTTAAAGATTCGTCTAATGTTAATCCCTGCTCTCTTAATTTTTCGCTTATACCTAATTCTTGTAATCTTCTACCTTCACTTAAGCCAAGCTCTTGTAATCTTCTACCTTCTTGTAAACGAGTTTCGTCTATTCTTCTTCCTTCTGTTTGTCTTAATCCTTCTAAACGCAATCTTTCTCCTAAAGCAATATCTTGTAATCTTTTACTTTCAGACATTCTTATTTGTTCAATTTGCTGTTGCCCTTGCGCTCTTAGCTGCGTATTTCTTGCTTCTTGCTGCTCTATAGTAGCCGCAATACCTAATTTACTTTGAAGAGCTGCTTGAGCAATTGCTGTAGCTCCTCCTGCACCTGCACCAGTTGCCCTAATAGTTGACAATGTATTTGCTAAAGCTTGATCCGCTTGTTGTGCTTGTAAATCCGCTGCTTGTGTTGCAATTTGTAAATCAGCAAAAGCGTTTGAAGCTAACACACTTGTGTCAGTTGCTAATCCTGAAAAATCCTGTGCTCCTGGTCTTAAATCAACAATCCTTCTTGATAAATCTTCTGCACCCACTGATAAGTCTTCAGCTAATGGTACAGCACTTTCAAACAAACCTTCTCTACTTTGTAATAAATTTGTTCTATCTTGAATTAAATCTGTTCTATCTTTTAATAAATCTGATCTATCTCTTAATAAATCACTTGCATCTTCAACAATCCCACTTAAATCTTTAACATTTGCATAAGGATTTACTATATTGCTACCTTTATACATTTGAGCCATATTAGGATCATTTGCCATTTCAGCAATAGATTTTGGTAAAGTTGAATAAAAATCCTTACCTTCTTGTGTAGATGGGTCTGGAAAAATTGGTAATCCAGATGGGTTTCTTGGTAATGATCTAGTAACCTCTTCAAATCTTCTTTTTATTAATTCATTAACAACATTTTTACCCCTATCGTTTCGCATTGAAATACCAGTTGTAGGGTCATATCCAGCTCTTACTGCTTCTTGGTAACCTCTATCCATAGGATTGCCCTGTGGTTGTATTATAGTTCTTGATGCTTCGTCACCAACATCATCTATAAAGCCTCTATCAGAAGGTATTCCCCTTACTCCACCTAATTGCTGAGGAATAGGTCTTCCTAAAGCTCTATCTCTATTTTCTAATATACGTTGTTCAGCAATGCTGTTTACTGCTGTTGGCGAAACTCTTGTAGCACCTATAGGCCTATGATATCCTGGTATACGGTCGCTTGTTGTGCTAAAACCCGGCACAAAGCTTTCTTTTTCAGCCGCTGCTAATGCTGCAGATGCTTTTGCTGCTACATCATTAGCGTTTCTACTCGCCGCGTTAGCTCTAAGCTCATTTTTTCTTGCGCTTCCATAGTTTACTGCTGCACCTGCTGCTGTTAATGCAATTCCTGTTACTACTGCCATTTTATAATTGTTTTATTAATTCTTGATTATAATTATCTGCTTTTATATACCCTAATTTTTCGTATATTTTTATTAGTCCTTTGTGTTTTATTAAAGCGTATGCATATATATATCCAAGTTCTTTACAGATGTTAGACATTGTAGTTATTAAATATTCTAATGCTTCTGCTTTTATTTTTTTATCTTTATAGTTTTTATCAGATATAATCCAATCTACCCATGCAACTTTTGAATTTGTTTTATAAACAAATCCAGCGCATATTGGAATATCTTTGCTATACACTATAAATCCACCTGTACCGTTATCAGGTAAAAAATTTTTAAAAGGCGGTGTCC
>JGI10211J34971_10001478_pt1 | contig 19396 bp, 16 predicted proteins | sample Etolagsediment_FD_34971 | JGI IMG/M metagenome (IMG submission 34971)
AAAAAAATTTAGTTTTATCGAAGTCATAACAAGGTATTATAGTCACTAAATATAATATATTAAAAAAATATTTAACAGGCTCTTATCATGAATAGCATCGAAAAGATTCCCGCCAAGTTAGTTTTAGTTTTTTTGTATGCCCTTGTTGGCATGTTATGGATTTTATTCTCTGATTATCTCTTACTCTATTATGTTCAAGATATTGAAGCTTTAAGTACTTATCAATCTTACAAAGGTTGGGCTTTTGTACTGACAACTACTTTGTTGTTGTATCTTTTACTCCTATGGTATGAAAAAAAATTACACACTACTATAAAATCAAAAATTCAGACTGAAAAAAAGTTTAATCTCCTTTATGAAGATGCACCTAATCCTTACCAATCTCTTGATTCAGATGGAAATATTCTCATGGTAAATCAAAAGTGGTTAGACCTCTTAGGCTATGAAAAACAAGAGGTTATTGGCAAATGGTTTGGAGAGATGCTGACGCCACAAAACCTTCAACACTTCAAAACATCTTTTGCCAATTTCAAAAAAAATAGTACCATTAAGGGTGTTGAGTATGAAATACTTCATAAAGATGGAACTGTAATTCCTATTTTACTTCATGGGCAAATCGCTTATAGTAAAAATCCTACGATGCTAAAAACACACTGTTCTTTTGAAAATATATCTGATAGAGTGAAGCTTGAACACCTCAACAAAGTTTTAAAGCTTATTCGAGATGTTAATCAAGCCATTGTCCGTATAAAAGATGCAAATATCCTTTTTCAAGAGAGCTGTAATATTTTAATGGCCTCAGATCTTTACAATCATGTATGGATTGACATAACTCAAGACAATTCACATACACTCTACTACCCTTCAAAGCAAAAAGAAGAGTTCAAAACCTTTAAAGAAAAAATGGACAAGAAGTGGACACCCTCTTGCATAAATCTTATAAATCAAGATAGCAGCGATTATGTTTATATTAATGATATAAACCATTCTTGTGAGATATGTCCTCTAGAGAGTAAAAATAGTGTCAAAGAAAATGCCTATGTCTTAAAGCTTAATCATAACAATACACATTATGGCTATTTAGCAGTTTCATCCTTTAATATATTTGATGAAGAGGAGTTAACACTTCTCAAAGAAGTTGCCGGAGATATTACTTATGGAATTTTCAATATCCAAACTGAAAAAATTTTAAAAGAGAATGAAGAGCGTTATCGCTTTATTGTAGAAGGTGCAACAGACGGTCTATGGGATTGGAATATTATAAGCAATGAAATCTATTATTCACCAAGATGGAAGGAGTTACTTGGATATAATGACAATGAGCTGCAAAATCTTTATGAAAACTGGGAGAGTCGTATACATCCAGATGATAAAGAGCAAATATTTTTAGATGTAAAGATGTCACACGAAGGAAAAGCAAAACAGTACCAAAACACTCATAGACTTAAACATAAAGATGGGCATTGGGTATGGATTCTTGCTCGTGGTCAAACAATATTTGATGCAAATGGAAAAGCTATAAGAATGGTAGGTTCTCATACAGATATTACAGAACAAAAAATGTTAGAGCAGGATTTACTTCTTGCAAACATGCGTTTTGAGCTTTCTGAAAAAGTAGGAAAGATTGGTAGTTGGGAATATATAATTGAAACAGGTGAATTTTGGGGTTCTGAACAGGCAAAATTAATTTATGGTCTCTCTCCTAAAGATTCTATTTTCACTACAGAACTAATTGAAAGTTGCATACCAGAAAAAGAGCGTACACATCAAGCATTAATTGACCTTTTAGAAAAAAATGCAGAATATAATATAGAGTTTGAAATATACCCCTTAGATGGAACTCCTAAAAAAATTATATCTGCCCTAGCTGAAGTTCAAAGAGATGAACATGGAGTAGCATTAAAAGTAATTGGCTCTATTCAAGACATAACTGAACGTCACAAGCTCAATGATCTACTACAAAATGCTCAATCAATGTCCCATATAGGAAGCTGGGAACAAAACATAAATGACGAAACATTATTTTGGTCAAAAGAGACTTATCGTATTTTTGAAATAAATCCTAAAAGTCATATACGTATAGAAGAATTTTTTGACACTGTTCATCCGGATGATCGTTCTTTAATTGTTACTACCATACAAAAAAGTATTGATGAACATACAGAATATTATCTCGAACATCGGTTACTATTTCCTGATGGACGGATTAAGTATGTCATAGAGCGTGGTGAGCATTTTTATGATAAAGATAACAAATATCTTCGTACAGCAGGTTCAGTACAAGATGTAACAGAAAAACAAAATTATTTAAACGCTTTACAAAACAAAAAAAGAGAGCTTGAAACTATACTACAAGAGGCTCCAAATCCTATCATGGTGCATAATGAAGATGGAGAAGTTATTCATGTAAACAAAGTATGGGAGCAGCTAAGCGGTTACTCCTTTGATGAGATTGATACTATAGATAAATGGACTAAAAAAGCATTTGGTAAAAAAATGGCAGTTGCCAAAGAAGATATAAACAAACTTTATTCATTAGATCATAAAATTGATGAGGGTGAGTATGAAATTATTACAAAATCGGGTAATTTGATTACATGGCAGTTTTCTTCAGCACCCTTAGGAGTTAGAGATAAAAAACGCACAGTTATTTCATCAGCTATGGATATCACAGAACTCAAACGCAAGGATGAAATGCTTATTAACCAATCGCGCCATGCAGCTATGGGGGAGATGATAGGAATGATAGCTCATCAATGGAGACAACCTCTCTCGGTAATATCCATGGGAACAAACAATATTTTAGCAGATATAGCAATGGATTCTTTGAATTCAACTGCATTAAAAGAGTATGCAGATGCTATTTCTAATCAAACGCAACATCTCTCTCAAACAATAGATGATTTTAGAAACTTTTTTAAACCAGACAAAGAGGTATTACAAATAAATATAAAAGATATTTTAGAGCAAACTTTATCCATTGTACAAGATAGTCTTAAAAATCACAATATAAACCTTATTGTCTCTTTTGAGACACAAAAGCAAGTTTACGCCTATCCAAGAGAGTTAATGCAAGTATTTGTAAACATTATTACTAATGCTAAGGATGCCATAGTCTCTCATAACATAAAAGATGGATTAATAAACTTCAAAGTATATGAAGATGAAAAATATATAAATACAGAGATATGCGATAATGCAAAAGGTATAGAAGCTGATATATTGCCAAAGATATTTTATCCATATTTTTCGACAAAAGATGAGAAAACAGGAACAGGTTTAGGGCTTTATATGAGCAAGATGATTATTCAAGAACATCTTAATGGTAAAATAGAAGTTCTCTCTACAGATGATGGAGCTTGTTTTACGGTTAGACTCTTAAAAGAAAACTCACTTTCTAACTAAACTCGCTTTAGGGTTTAGTTCATAGTTTTATCTTCTTTTTTTAAACAATTATAGGGACACTTCAGTTTAAAATCCTACTACTACTTTTATATTTAAGCAAATCATCATCAATATTTCCCTACCCTACAACTCATAAAATAAAATATAGAGAATTACAATGGCAAACAGATTAGAAATAGAAGACTCACCCTATTTACAACAGCATAAAGAGAATCCGGTTGATTGGTGGCCTTGGTGTGATGAAGCCTTTGCTAAGGCAGAAGCTGAAAATAAAGCAATATTTATATCAATAGGCTATTCTTCTTGTCATTGGTGTCATGTTATGGAAGAGACTGTATTTGAAAATCAGGAGTGTGCTGATATATTAAACGCAAATTTTATTTCCATCAAAGTTGATAGAGAAGAGAGACCCGATATTGACAAACATTTTCAAGAAGTACATCAACTTTTAAATCGTCGTTCAGGCGGATGGCCTACTTCTATTTTCTGTACACCTCAAAACAAAGCTTTTTTTGCAGGAACATACATACCACCTGAATCCAATACAGGTACTGTTGAGGGTATGGGTTTCAAAGAACTCACTCGCCTAATCGCTTTAAAAATAGAGGAGATGGACCCAAAACTTTTTCAAAATGCTGATGAAGTAGAAAGCTTTTTAAATCAAGTTTCTCATCCACAAGAAGCAACAGTTTTAAAAGAAGAATTTTTTAAAAATTTTATGCTTCAGGCAAAAAACAATTATCAAACAAGGGATGGTGGCTTTTCAGTCGCTCCAAAATTCCCACACACTTCAACACTCAACACGCTTCTTACTATAGATAAACTCTATGATGATAAATCTGCCAAAGCTATGGTAGTAGAGACTCTAAACGCAATGAAAAAAGGTGGTATGTATGACCTTGTTGATGGCGGATTTTGCAGATATTCAACTGACAACATGTGGCTAGTACCACACTTTGAAAAAATGCTTTATGATAATGCCCTACTTTGTGAGATCTATACAAAAGCCTACCTGACATACAAAGATGAAAGTTATCTTCAAACGGCAAAAGAGATTGCTGATTTTTGGCAAAATTTTATGAGTGAAGACAATCTTTTTTACAGTGCTAGTGATGCTGATAGTGAAGGCGAAGAGGGAAGCTATTTTGTATATAATTATGAAGAGGTGTATCAGCTTTTGGAGAAAAATGGTTATGAAAATATAGAAAGTATCTTAGAAGCAATGTCCGTCACACACCATGGAAATTTTGAGGGTAAAAATATCATCAGATTTGAGAGTGGCATAGTCCCTGAATGGTTCAAAGAAGTGAAACCTGTACTGCAAAAACTACGACAAGGAAGAGAGTACCCTTTTATTGATAGAAAAGTTCAAGTTTCCTGGTCAAGTATGATGATAAATGCTCTTTTTACACTCAGTACAATTGACAAAAAGTATGCTAAAACAGCAATAAAAAATCTTGATGCTCTTTTAGAAACAATGTTTATTGAGGGAACTCTTTATCACACAACGCTCATACATAAAACACCTAAAGTTAAAGCATTTCTTGAAGACTACGCCTTTCTTTCTCAAGCACTTCTTAACGCATATAAACAGACTTCTGATGAGCTCTATCTAATTAGTGCACAAAGATTTGCAAATACTGCACTAGAGAACTTTTATGACAAGGGTCAATGGAATTTTAGTATAGGAGAGTTTACAACACAAGCGGAAACATCCGACAGTACATATACAAGTTCAGTGAGTATTATGATAGATGTTCTTATCTCTCTAGGAACACTCCTTGAAGATGAAAAATACACTCACTTTGCGTTTAAGACGATGGAGTACAACTCTTATGATATGGGACGTAAGCCTATCTATTATCCATATATGCTTACTCAGGTTTTGAGATATTTAAAAGGAGATAGAATTGTTAAATCAACTATACAAAATTTACAAAACAACTCTTTTGCCTTAGCAACTCTTGATTATCCATTTGTATCTCTTAAAGCGAGTGAAGATGAAGGGTTTATGATATGCGGGGATAAAAGCTGTTTTGCAAACACATCCAATGTAGAAGAGATAAATTCACTTCTCTCAAAATCGCTATAAAAAGCTTCAATAAATATATATTTATTTTTGATATAATCTTATTTTAAAATCTAAGAGGTGATTTATGCTTAAGACATTAGGGAAGTTTATATTCATGATTGAACGTGGATATAAACATATTAGGATATTTAAACAAACCTATAATCATCCATTTATTACACCTAAACCAGCCTATAAGAAACTCTCGCTAGACCGGCAAGATTACTCCAATGCAGTCCTTGAATTTCTTAATATTGAAGTTAAAATAATTGGTGAACTTCCTAAAAGAGATAAAATTCTTTATGCAATTAACCATCGTTCTCTTTTAGACATTATAGTCATGGAACACATCTTTTCAAAATATGACAAAAGCGGGACTTGGATAGCCAAACAAGAGTTACTAGATCACCCTTTTTATGGAAACTTTTTCAAATACAGTGGTTGTATAAGTGTGGATTTAAACAATGGAAAAGGGATGTTAAAGTTTTTTAAAATGCTGAAAAACATACTCTCAAAAGTTGATGATTTAAATATCTATATTTTTCCTGAAGGTGAAAGACATAAGGGTAAAAATATAACTTCATTTCAAAGTGGAGCTGAAAAAATTGCCAAAGCGAACAAGCTCGATATTGTTCCCGTATTTATAAATGAAGAACTAGAAAAACTCTTTAGACATGCTCCTTATAAAGAGAAAAAAACTGTTCAGGTACATATTGGCGATATAATAGAAGAAGGCAATTTAGAATTTAATTATAAAGTTTTAATGAATAAGGCAGAAAAGGAAAACAGTAAGTGAGTAAAATGACCCTAGGCGTAAACATAGACCACGTAGCAGTCCTTAGAGAAGCCAGACAAGTAAATGATCCCGATATCCTTCAAGCCCTGTATGTAGCTTGTGAAAATGGTGCACAACAGATAACAATTCACCTTCGCGAAGACAGACGCCACATTCAAGACAGTGATGTTAAAAATATTATGATGCACTCAAAACTTCCAGTAAATTTAGAGTGCTCTATAAATAAAGAAATCTTAAATATAGTCAGTCAAATCAAACCACATCGTGCAACTTTAGTACCTGAAAAACGCGAAGAAGTTACAACAGAAGGTGGACTTGATGTTTTTACTTATTCTGAGAACATAGCTTACGCGATAGAACAACTTCATGATTCAATCATCCCTGTCTCCCTCTTTGTTGACCCAAGCATAGAAGCGATGGATAAATCAAAAGAGTTGGGAGCTGAGATGGTTGAACTGCACACAGGAACGTTTGCAAACCTTTTTGCAATGCTTCACTCAAACCTAGCACATTCAAACCATTCTGTAAAAGAGTTCGAGCTACCACGTTATGAGCTTTCAAGTAGATTAGAAAAAGCTATAGAAGATATAAAAAACGCAGCTATACACGCCAATAAATTAGGTCTAGAAGTTGCAGCCGGACATGGTCTAAACTATCACAATGTTCATGAAATGATGAAAATCCAAGAGATAGTTGAATTAAATATCGGCCAAAGCATCATAGCAAGAAGTGTTTTCACCGGTTTAGCTGAGGCTGTTAGAGAGATGAAAAGACTCACAATAAGAGATTAAATGAAACCTAAAATAGCTATAAGTGTTGGTGATTTAAATGGTGTGGGAATTGAGATAGCCCTTAAGGCTCACGAAGAAATAAAAAAACTTTGCCACCCTATTTACTGCATAAACGCAGAGTTACTAACTCAAGCGTGTAAACTTTTAAACACTAAGGTTCCCGATGATTTTACCCTAAACGCAGTGGATGGTTCCTTTCTTATAAACGCAGGTATAGTCAGTGCAGAGAGTGGAAAGTATGCTTATGATTCTTTTATGAGTGCTATTAAAATGTGCGAAACAAACGCAGCTGACGCTGTTGTAACTATGCCTATTCACAAAGAAGCTTGGATGATGGCTGGACTTGAGTATAAAGGTCATACAGACCTACTCCGCAAACACTTTGACAAAGAAGCGATTATGATGCTTGGATGTCCTGAAATGTTTGTAGCTCTTTTTACTGAGCACATTCCCTTAAAAGATGTTGCCTCTTCTATAAAATATAAAATTTTAAAACAGTTCTTTTTAGACTTACATAACTCAATCACCGAAGATAAAATAGCTGTTCTTGGTTTAAATCCTCATGCTGGTGATAATGGAGTTTTAGGTAATGAAGAACTTATTATTACAAAAGCTATAAAAAGTGCAAACAAAAAAATAGGCTTTGAGCAATTTATTGGTCCAATTGTTCCAGATGTTGCGTTTACACCCTACTTTAGAAAAAACTATAACTATTTTGTAGCGATGTATCATGACCAAGGATTAGCGCCACTCAAGGCTTTACACTTTGATGAAAGTGTAAATATCTCTTTAAATCTTCCTATTGTTCGCACTTCTGTTGATCATGGAACTGCCTTTGATATTGCTTATAAAAGCGAGGCAAAAACACTTTCATATATAAACGCAATCAAAAGTGCCATAAAACTCTCTAAATAACACTAAAACTAAATTCTATTAAAAGATAATAATTTTCTATTAAGAATATTTTGCTAAAATTCTGTTTACAAAAAAGGTATATACTATCTTTTGATAATTCAAATAAGGAATCCCTATGACAAAAATCATCTCTTTAGCAGTATTTTCTGCATCTATACTTATGGCATCATCATTAACTGAAAATGCTAAAAACGCAGGTCTAGTAGCTATTCCAGCATCTTCAACAGAGCTAATGAAGTTAATAGACAACCCTAAAAACCCTATTACTGACGCAAAAGTTGAGCTTGGTAAAAAACTTTACTTTGATCCAAGACTTTCTAAAAGTCAAATTATTAGTTGTAACTCTTGTCACAACTTAGGTGAAGGTGGAGATGATGGCGTTGAAGCATCTATAGGTCATAAATGGACTGCAAATCCACACCACTTAAATGCACCTACTGTTTACAATGCAGTATTTTTTGATGTTCAATTTTGGGATGGTAGAGCAATAGATTTAGAAGAGCAAGCTCAAGGTCCTATGCAAGCACACCCAGAAATGTCATCAACTAAAGGTTATGTTGAAGAAGTTGTAAACTCTATACCAACATATGTAAATGAGTTTAAAGCTGCTTATGGTAAAGATGTAAAAGTTTCATTTGAAAAAGTTACTGATACTATCGGTTTATATGAAAGAACACTTGTTACTCCATCAGCTTATGATGACTTCTTAAATGGTGACGAAAATGCAATGACTAAGGCAGAAAAAGAGGGTTTAGATACTTTCATTCAAGTTGGTTGTGCATCGTGTCATACAGGTATTTCTCTTGGTCAATCAATGAATGCTTTTAATGTTGTAGCAACTTACAAGCACCAAAATGTTGGTGATTTCAAAGGTGATGCAAATGGTATGGTTAAAGTTCCAACACTTAGAAATATTACTCAAACAGCACCTTATTTCCATAATGGAAAAATCTGGTCTTTAAAAGAAGCTATTAAAGAAATGGGAAGAATCCAACTTGGAGCTGACCTTTCAGACAAACAAGTAAATTCTATAGAAGAATTCTTAAAAGCACTAGAAGGAAGAAAAGCACCAGTTATTTATCCGATGCTTCCAGCTTCAACTTCAAAAACTCCAAAACCAGATATGAACTAAAATTATAGCAACCTCTTGGTTGCTATATACTAAGAAACACATAACCATAAAAGATGTATAATTTGTGAAAGACCATATATAAGGTGAGCAAATGAAGACATTATTTTTTATAACTTCCATACTTTTAACAACTCTACTCGGCGCGAAATGTATTCAAAAATTAAAGTTACAATACTATTTATAATGGTGGTTACAATGCAAAATTTAAATGCAACTAGAGCCTGTGCTGTTGCGGGAACATTTTACTCGGATAACAAAACAGAACTCTCCGCACAAGTCAACTCCTTACTTCAAAATGCTAAAATATTTACTCCAGAGAATGTTCAAGCTATCATTGTTCCTCATGCAGGATATGTTTTTTCAGCACAGACAGCAGCAACAGCCTATAAAACACTCAATAAAAAATATAAAAATGTTTTTCTTATCGGTTCAAGTCATCATGTCAGCTTTGATGGTGCTTCCATTTACAATCTTGGTAATTACAAAACGCCGTTAGGTGAGATAAAGAGTAACCATACTATTATAGACGCACTTATGAAAAATTCTCTGTTTGTTTACAACAAAGACGCTCACTTCAATGAACACACTCTTGAAGTTCAACTCCCTTTTTTGCAAACGCTTTACACAGATAATTTACAGATTGTTCCCATAATCATAGCAACACAAAATTTAGAGACTATTATTACACTCTCTAAAATTTTAAAGCCTTATTTTGACGATGAAGAAAATCTCTTTGTGATAAGTACAGACTTATCACATTATCCTGATTATGAAGATGCAAATAGAGTTGATAAAAGAACTCTTGAAGCACTGAGTAAAAATAATCCTCAAGAGTTTATAAACGCAATAGTAAAAAATGATGAGTCTCACACTCATAACTTAGCCACATCTGCTTGTGGATGGAGCTCACTTTTGACTCTTTTAAATATGAGTAAAGATGAAAATTACACTTATGAACTTCTTGAGTATAAAAATTCTGGTGATACTCAATATGGAGAAAAAGACAGAGTCGTAGGTTATGGAGCTCTTCGCGTTTTTAAAAATAATAGAGAGTTTTTTTTAAACAATGAAGAGAAAGAAGAACTGCGAAAACTTGCAAAACTCTCTTTGTATGAAGCAACCATTAATAACAAAAGAGTACTTGTTGATGAGAGTAAAATATCGCCTAAATTACAGCGTCATCTTGGAGCTTTTGTAACGCTGCATAAAGACAAAAAATTAAGAGGTTGTATCGGTCAGTTTGAACCAAATCAGCCACTCTATAAAGTTGTCATGGAGATGGCAATCTCAGCCGCTAAATTTGATAACAGATTTACTCCTGTTACAGAAGATGAATTGAAAAATATTGACTTGGAAATATCAGTTTTAACTCCTAGAAAAAAAATACACTCACTAGATGAAATCAAAATTGCAAGAGATGGAATCTACATCAAAAAAGGTGATAAAAATGGAACGTATCTTCCACAAGTTGCTACGGATATGAATTGGGATGTAAAAGAGTTTGTAAGAAGCTGTTGCGAAGATAAAGCAGGCATTAATCCGAATGAATGTGCGGATGCAGAGATTTTTACCTATCAGGCAATAGTTTTTTAATCTTTTAAAATATCTTTTTTAACTCTCAAAAAAGCTCTCTTTATATCATCTTCACAGACTGCATCTAAAAGGTCTATATAGTAGCCATAAAGCATTCTTCCATTTTTTGAAACATCCATGCGAAGGTATGTTGAAGGAAAATTACTGAGTGTCTTTTTAGCTGCGTTTTGATTTGAGTTACAGACAATTCCGCCTTTTTTTGAAACTTCTAATCTATACTCACAATCTAGATGAAAATCATACAATTCACGAAGTACAGACTCTGTAGTTTCATCGGGAGGAAAAACTACTAAACGCAGACACGAAATCTTATTTTTAGATATATCTTTATCAAAGGTATTGACTATAGCGTTATCACTGCATCCACTCAGTATAAAGGCAGATGTCAGCAATAGCTTATAAACGAAATATTTCACAAATTTTTACAGTTTGTCCGGAGTTAGACCAACCTCTTCTAAATAGTGGCGGAGCTTCACTATAGCATCTTTTGAGAGTTCATTTCTATGAGAGAGTGTCATAGAGTGCTCCTTGCCATCAATATGGATAATAGCACGATGCTGCTTATTCATATCTACCACCGCACCATAACTTTCAAGTGCATGAATTAACTTCTTCGTGTCAATATTACCCGACATTGGATGTTCAAATATTTTTTCAATTTTTACTTTGTGTTTACTCATAACTAAACTCCTATATCTATAGTTTAATTATCGTCTTTTAAAGATTAAAAGAGTCTTATCTTCTGTATCATAGAGTGAAAAAGTTTGCTTCTCTATCAATTTCAGTCCATCAAGTTTTTGAAAAGTTTTCATCTTGTGGAAGTATTGAATTATTGTGTCTTGATACTTTGTATAAGATTCATCTTCATTTTTAGAAAAAAGCGTAAATTTTGTAGCGAGCTGATCGTTCTCAAACGCAGCATCAACACTCAAAAACTCTTTTTCATTTTCAGAACTCATTGTCCCTTCAGCAACATCACTAAAACCGTAACGAGTATTGATATCTGCTATAAAAATTCCATCATCATTTAATTTATCAGCTATTGCGTTTAAGAACTTTATCAAGGCATCATTATCTAAAAAATTAAGTACATCAAAGATACTAACAATAGCATCATACTTGCCATCAACGTCTGCAATATCTATGCACTCAGCATCAAGACCCTGTTCTTGACACTCGTCTATCATTACAGAGCTTAAATCCACACCCTTGCATGTAACACCATCACTAATCATACGTTTCATAAAGCCACCACGACCACAGCCAACGTCTAAAAGAGTTTTAGGAGCATAGTCATCAAGTTCGGAGCGATAAAGGTCATAAAGAGCTTCTGTAGCTTCTTCTATGCCTAAAAGGTGTTCAGCTTTTGCATAAAGGTCAAGATTTGTCATATTATAGGTTTTGCTCTGCTTTAATAACTTCATTTATTTTTTCATAAATATCTAAAACTTCATCTTTTTTAGCAATATAGCTATTTTTGTTTGCAATAAGATAAGTTGATGAAGTCATAATATCTTCAACAACTTCAAGACCATTTTGTTTCATAGTAGCACCAGTTTCAACAACATCAACAATCATATCAGCAAGTCCAATAATTGGAGCCAACTCAATTGAACCGTATAGTTTTATAATATCTACAGATACTGCACGCTCTTCGAAGTAGCGTTTAGTAATGTTAACCATTTTAGATGCAACTTTAATATCTGGCTTATTAAGGTCAAGTTTTTCACCTTTTTTCATACCAATAGCAACTTTACAAACACCACGTTTAAGGTCAAGTAAACGAATAACATCAAGTCCCTGCTCTTCCAAGGTGTCAAGACCAACAACACCTATATCCGCTGCTTGGTGGTAAACATAAGTCGCAACATCTTGGTTTCTTACAAGTAAAAAACGAAACTTTGGTGTTTCTAAAATTAGTTTTCTATCATCAAACTTAAAAGTATCTCCAAATATCGTTTCAAATATCTCTAGTGTCTCTTTAGCAATACGACCTTTTGGAAGTGCAACAGTTAGCATTTATAACGCCTTTATATATTATTATTTTTGGCATTTTATCTAAATATAACTCAAAGTTTTATGAGTCCTTTAAAAAATAGACTTTATGGTAATATATGTAAAAGAACTTACAGTAGGAGTTTACCTTATGCAGTATATACGTTTTTTTAATGAGCTTACAATCAATGATATTCCTTTAGTTGGTGGTAAAAACGCAAGTCTCGGAGAGATGTACAAAACTCTCACAAAAAAAGGTATTAATGTACCTAACGGCTTTGCAACTACAAGTGAAGCTTACTGGCTCTTTTTACAAGAGAACAAAATCAAAGATAAAATTCAAGAGACTTTAAATGGTTTAGATATCTCAGATACTGCGAATCTTCAAAAAAAAGCAAACGCAGTGAGAGAACTTATGTTAAACGCAACTCTTCCAAAAATATTAGAAGATGAAATTTTTGAAGCCTACTCTCTCTTATCAAAAGAGTACAATGTTAAAAATGTCGATGTTGCTGTACGTTCATCAGCAACAGCTGAAGATTTACCGGATGCTTCTTTTGCTGGACAGCAAGAGACCTTTTTAAACATAAACACTAAGCACGCTCTACTAAGAAGTGTAAAAAAATGTTTTGCATCACTCTTTACAGATAGAGCAGTCAGTTATCGTCAAAGTCGTGGATTTAGTCATTTCAAAGTAGCTCTCTCTATCGGTATTCAAAAGATGGTTAGAAGTGACAAAGCTTCAAGCGGGATTATGTTTACAATAGATACAGAGAGTGGTTCGGATAAGCTTATTCTCATAAATTCTATATGGGGTTTAGGTGAAAATGCTGTAGGTGGTGCAGTAAACGCAGATGAATTTCTCATATTTAAACCTACCCTCAAACTTGGTGTCAACTCTATTTTAAAGCGTACTTTAGGAAGTAAAAAACTCAAAATGGTGTATGGTTCAGATCAGAAACAAACAATTAATATAAACACAACACAAAAAGAACAAAACAGTTTTTCTATACAAGATGATGAGCTTGTAGAGCTTGCAAATCAGGCAATATTGATAGAAAAACACTACAAACGCCCAATGGACATTGAATGGGCTAAGGACTTTAATGATAAAAAACTCTATATTGTTCAAGCTAGACCAGAAACAGTACAGAGTCAACTAAAAAATTCTCTAGCAGTAGAACAGTACTCTATACAAGTACCAGAAGATGCCAAAGTTTTGAGTTTTGGTAGAGCAGTTGGAGATAAGGTGGGCGTAGGAAAAGTTAACATCATAAAAAACAGTTCTGAATTTTCTAAGTTTAACAAAGGCGATATTTTAGTTGCAGATACCACAAATCCTGACTGGGAACCTCTTATGAAAAAAGCTTCGGCTATTGTAACAAATAGAGGAAGTCGTACCTGTCACGCAGCCATTGTAGCTCGTGAAATTGGTGTAAGTGCGGTTGTTGGCTGTATAAACGCAACAGATGTACTCACTAATGCGCAAACAGTTACAGTTAGTTGTGCCGAGGGAGATGAGGGTCATGTCTATGAGGGAGAGCTTTGCTTTAAGAAAAAAACTATAGATTTAAGTAATTTGCATCCAACAAAAACAAAACTCTTTATGAATATTGGTAACCCAAGTGAAGCTTTTAAATTTTCTAAGATGCCAAATGATGGCGTTGGTCTTGCAAGAATGGAGTTTATCATAAACAACTCTATAAACGCACATCCAATGGCTTTGGTAAATATGCATGCAAAAAACGCAGTAAAAGACTCTTCACAAATTAGTGAATTTATGATTCCACACACAGATGCAAAAGAATTTTTTATAGAAAAACTCAGTGAAGGTATCAGTATGATAGCGGCTGCGTTTTATCCTAAACCTGTCATTATTCGTACCAGTGATTTTAAGAGTAATGAATACCGTAATATGAAAGGCGGTTTAGAGTATGAAGCTATCGAAGAAAATCCAATGATTGGTTTTAGGGGTGCGAGTCGTTACTACGATGAGAGCTACAGAGAAGCTTTTGAATGGGAATGCCAAGCACTCAAAAGAGTTAGAGATGAGATGAAACTCAAAAATGTAATCATTATGCTTCCCTTTGTAAGAACTCCTCTAGAGGGTAAAAAAGTCATCTCTCTTATGAAAAAACAAGGTCTTAAACAGGGTAAAAATTCTCTGAAAATATATGCAATGTGTGAGATACCTGCAAATGTTATTTTGGCAGATAAATTTTTAAAAATCTTTGATGGTTATTCTATAGGCTCAAATGACTTAACGCAACTTGTTTTAGGTGTTGATAGAGAGAGTGCAAAAATTTCTCACATCTTTGATGAAAGAAATGAAGCGGTAAAAAGAATGTTAAAAATGGCAATAAAAGCATGTAAAAAAGCAAATAAATACATAGGTATTTGTGGTCAAGCACCTTCTGATTACCCTGAAATAACCGAGTTCTTAGTCCAAAATGAGATTGATTCTATTTCCTTAAATCCTGATTCACTTTACAAAATGCATAAGCTCGTCACAAAGATAGAAAATCGCCGTTAAAATGGCAGATTTGTCAACATCCTAAACTTATTTAAAATCTATTTTATAATTTATCAGAGAGTTGACTAGCGTGTAGTTTCTCAAGTCTTTCTACATGTTCTTTGCAGTTTTCTTGCATCTGCTGAAGCTCCTCAATTAAATCATTTTGTTGTTTCATTAAAGCCTCTTGTTTAGAGAGTTTATATGAAACATATAAAAGTATTACCACTATAATTAACTCAAGCATATTTCTTCCTAATATATTTTTCTATCTCCATAACCGCCATGAGGATTATTGCTATAAAAGATAAGGCAATCCAAATTGCAAGATCAACTGGCTGAATATTTAAGACAGACTGCATAAAAGGATTGTACATTGAAAAGATATGAATTCCCTGTGCAACAATGACTGAAATCCATAAAAATTTATTTTTACTATGGTTTATTTTAAAGATAGAATAGTTTTCAGTTCTTGAATTGAACACATGCACATTCTCAAATAAAACCATCAAAAACAGAGTAATATTTCGTGCGTTATCTTCGGCATAACCAAACTGTAACAGAGTATAAAAAACGATAAACGCAGAGATACCCATATATAATCCACCCACTATTACCCTGCTAATCATGATGGTATTAAAAATTGGTTCTTTTGGACTGCGCGCTTTGCGTTTGAGAACTCCCGGTTCTGCTTTTTCAAGTCCTAGAGCTATATCTTGTATGCCGTTCGTCACTAAATTTAGCCATAAAAGTTGTACAGGCAGGAGAGGAATAGGAAGAAAAAATAACATAGAAAGCAAGATCAGTACAATCTCTGCAAAACCAGTTGAGATAAGTAGATGAATTACTTTTCGAATGTTATCATAAGCAACTCTTCCCTCTTCTATTCCATTTACTATAGAGCTAAAAGCATCATCAGTTAAAATCAAATCACTTGATTCTCTCGCAACGTCAGTTCCACTTTTACCCATTGATATACCGATATTTGCAAATTTTAGAGCCGGTGCATCATTTACTCCATCTCCTGTTACGGCTACAAAATGTCCAAGTTCTTGGAAGGTTTTGACTATGAGCTGTTTTTGTTCAGGGGAAACACGAGCAAAAACACGTTTGTGTGCCAGCTCCTCTTTTGCTGCTCCTCTTTCTTGCCAGTGAGAAATACCCATTCCATCAATCACTTCATCTTTATTGATCGCGATTCCCAATTCTTTGGCTATAAAGAGTGCTGTGTTTGGATGGTCACCTGTAATCATGACTACTTCTATACCTGCGTTTTGAGCACTATGCACTGCCTCTAAAACACCATCACGTAGTGGATCTACTATAGCTGCAAATCCAAGAAATGTGTAGCCATCTTGTGCTATTTTATTTTCATCGCACTCTTTATAGGCAAGTGCAATATTTCTAAAACCTTTTAAGGCCCACTCATCTACATCTTGCAAGACAGCTCTTGATTTTGCATCGCTTAATAAACACTTACCAAGAATAACTTCTGGTGAGCCTTTAATAAAATGCAGTTGTTTAGAGTTGACCTTGTAAATCACACCTGAGAATTTATTTTCCGGCTCATAAGGCATAGTTTTAATATGTGTGACTTTATTTTTAAATTCATATAAGGAGGCATCAATATTTAGAGCATATCGAGCTAAGGCAACGTCAACCTGATCACCAAGAAAACTAAACTCTTTTTCATCACGATAAAAACTTGCCTCATTACATAAAACAGCTGCCTGAAGTACATGCTCATTTACATCACCAATAAAAGACTCAACGCTTAGATTATTTTGAGTCATTGTTCCTGTTTTATCACTTGCAATCATTGTACAAGAGCCAAGACCCTCGATAGCTGAGAGTTTTCGCACTATTACATTGCGTTTACTCATTACCCCACTTGCTACACTTAAAGCAACAGTGATTGCTACAGGAAGTCCTTCTGGAATTGTCGAAACAGCAATAGCAACCGTTAAGAAAAAAATATCTTTAAGCTCTGAACCTTGATAAATACCTACCATTATAATAAGTAAAACTATTACACCGATAATTTTTGAAATATTGAAAGAAAAACGTTCCATTCGTATTAGGAGTGGCGTTTTTGTTACAGTGGATGATGCAAGCAAAGAGGCAATTTTACCAACTTCTGTCTCAGACCCAATAGCTGTCACCACTCCGCTAGCACGACCTTTTGTTATCATTGAACCAGCATAAAGCATATTTTTTCTATCACCAATAGGTTCGTCAATGTCACCCGATATATAAAGAGCATCTTTAAGTACATCAACCGACTCTCCAGTTAAAAGAGACTCATTTACAGACAAATCATTAACATCAAGGAGACGTATATCAGCAGGAACTTTAATACCTGACTCAAAAAAAACAATATCGCCGAGTGTTATCTCTTCACTTACAAGATGAACCCGTTTAGAGTCTCTTAAAACATCGACATATGTCTTTAGTACTTTTTTAAGTGCATTAGCTCTTTTAGAAGCCTTGTATTCTTCTATAGTTCCAATGACTGCGTTTATAAGCAATACTGCTAAAATAAAGGCGGCGTCTGTGAACTCTTTAATAGATAAAGAGACAATAGTTGCAATTAAAAGTACATAAATTATAGGGCTTTTAAACTGTTCAAAAAATATATTGAGGAGAGCACGAGGAGCAGATTCAGGTAAAGCATTTTTTCCGTAATGATTCAAACGCACCCGTGCTTCATCAGAGCTAAGCCCATGAGAAGAACAATCTAAATCTAATAAACTATTTTCAATGCTTTTTGTGTGGTACATAATAGACGTATTATATCTATTTTAAAAGAATTTTGTTCATTCCTTTAAATAAAAGTCTTTCATCTATTTGTGCATTTTTAAATATATTTGATAATTTTTTTGCATCTCCACCTGTTAGAAAAATATCCATCTTATGCGACATAACTTCTGCGTAGAGAGTTTTTAAAAAACCGTAACTAATGGCATCAGTTGAATTTTTAGGCAGTTTGCTTAGATCTATATCAAAGTTGAAGGGATATGCAAGTGCCGGAGAGATGTTCTCATAAGTTTTTGCCATTGCGTTTACTCCGGGATAGATAAAACCGCCTTTAAACACGCCATCTTTTACAATATCAACAGTAATTGCACTTCCGGCATCTATGATAATACCGTTCTTTAAAGCTTCACAAGCAAAAATCCTATCCACCCCCATAGTCTCGTAATAATTACTCATGTCTATTTTATCTTTTAAATCTATCCAATTATCAAGAGTTTTTAAGACTTTGTTTATAGCTGCGTTTACAGATATATAATAGACTTTTTCTTTAACGGAAGAAGGATCAAACGCAGTTACATTTTCTTTAGACTCCTTGTCTTCATTTAAAAAATGATACGAAGTGTTGCCTATGTCACAAAGAAGCATTACAGAATTTTCCAACCCTGTGTTTTGAATGCCGCTTTAGCCTTGGAGCATAAAGGAGCGTCTATAAAGATAATCTTATGTTTAAAGTTATGATCACAATAAATTTTTAGTTTTGCATATATCTCTTCAAATTTATGNACATCNTTCATAAGAAGACGNCTCTTTTGACTTACAGCGAAGATTGCCCAAAAATATCCATTNACATCAGTNGCCTTATATATTTTTATTTTATTTCTTATGCCTAAATCTTTTGGAGCGATTTCAAGCATTTTTTTATAAATTTTNCCCTTGGCTCTTAGGGAATCTACCACCATCTGCATATCTATATTCTGACCTTTATTTTAATTACTGTGATTTTATCTAAATAACCTTATTAAAAAGACTTCTGACGTTAAAACTAAATTTTTATCTTATTTTAACCGTCAATATTATATAATTCCTTATAATTTAAAAAAGGTTTACTTATGTTAAAAACATTACTCATTTCTTCCCTTTTATTTTTCCTTACTGCCTGTGATGATAAAAAGCCAACGTTAAACCTTGATGGTAAAAAACTTTTAGAACAAAAATGTGCTTCATGTCATGACTTAACAATGCCACCGCTTCTTGCACCTGATGAACTAGCACCGCCTATTATGGCAGTCTCTTTTCATATGCCAAATTTTATGGAGCCAAAAGATGAGAGTCAAAGAATTCCAATGGCTATTGCCTTTGTTACAGATTATGTATTAAACCCAGCTCTTGATAAAGCATATTGTGATGAAGAGAGTATCAAACAATATGG
>JGI10211J34971_10001480_pt1 | contig 19386 bp, 18 predicted proteins | sample Etolagsediment_FD_34971 | JGI IMG/M metagenome (IMG submission 34971)
AGACATCGTCTTCGCAAATTACGCCGGTGTAGATGCTGACGTTGTTCTGGACTTTGACGTTTTTTCCTAGTACCACCTGGGGACTCACAACAACGTTTTGGCCGATGTTGCAGTTTTCACCTATCACACAGTTAGACATGATGTGGCTGAAGTGCCAGATCTTTGTTCCGTTGCCGATTTGGCAGTTGTCGTCGATGACGGCGCTTTCGTGAGAAAAATAAAGAAGATTCATCAAAATAGCTTAACAATAATATAAATTAATACCTATAATGCTCCGGTTTATAAGGTCCACCCACCTTAACACCGATATAATCGGCTTGTTCCTGTGTTAGTTTGGTGAGCTTAACACCAATTTGTTCCAGGTGCAGTCTGGCTACCTCCTCATCAAGATATTTAGGCAAGCGGTAAACACCGATGTCATATTGATTACGTTTTTCCCATAAATCGATCTGAGCCAGTGTTTGGTTAGTAAACGAATTACTCATAACAAAACTCGGGTGGCCGGTGGCGCAGCCCAGATTTACCAACCTACCTTCGGCAAGCATGTAAATGGCGTGGCCATCAGGAAATTCATATTTGTCAACCTGAGGTTTGATATTGATTTTTTTAACACCGGCCGTTTTTTCAAGTTTTGTTACCTGAATTTCGTTGTCGAAATGCCCGATGTTGCACACGATAGCCTGATCTTTCATTTTGGCCATGTGTTGCGCGGTAATTACATCTTTGTTGCCTGTGGTGGTAACAAATACATTGCCCTCACTTAAAGCCTCCTCCATGGTAGTTACTTCAAAACCCTCCATGGCGGCCTGCAAGGCACAAATGGGATCAATTTCGGTGACCAATACACGGGCTCCATACGAGCGCATCGAGTGAGCTGAACCTTTGCCCACATCGCCATAACCGGCCACAACAACAACTTTTCCGGCGAGCATCACGTCAGTGGCACGTTTTATGCCATCGGCCAAAGATTCGCGGCAGCCATAGAGGTTATCGAATTTAGATTTGGTGACCGAGTCGTTCACGTTGATGGCCGGAACCAACAGAGTGCCTTTTTCATACATCTGATACAAACGGTGCACACCGGTGGTGGTTTCTTCCGAAACGCCTCTCCATTCTTTTACCGTACGATGCCACCTGCCCGGATCATCGACCAGGGTTTTTCTAAGCAAAGCTAAAATTTCATTTTCTTCTTCACTTTCGGCTTCTACATCCAGGGTTGTCGGGTCATTTTCGGCAGCAAAGCCTTTGTGGATAAGCAAGGTAGCATCACCACCATCATCCACAATCAATTGCGGTCCTTTCCCATCAGGAAAACTTAGCGCCTGGTTCGTACACCACCAGTATTCGTTAAGGGTTTCGCCTTTCCAGGCAAAAACCGGAACGCCGGCAGCAGCAATGGCCGCGGCAGCCTGATCTTGTGTGGAGAAAATATTGCAACTGGCCCAACGCACGTTAGCGCCAAGAGCTACCAGGGTTTCGATGAGTACGGCTGTCTGAATGGTCATGTGCAGCGAACCTGTAATGCGAACACCTTGTAACGGTTTTGTTTGGCTAAATTTATGGCGGATGGCCATTAAGCCGGGCATTTCTTTTTCGGCAATTTCAATTTCTTTTCTGCCCCATTCGGCTAAGGAAATGTCTGCAATTTTATACTGCAACTGACTTTCAATCATGAGTTCTGTCATAGAATTTTATATAAATGATCTTAATTACAACAAGTTAGTAAAACGATATTGTTTAAAAAAAAGTGTGGCAAAGGTAATTATTTTTGAATAATGTTTTTTAATCTGTTGTTTTGTCGGGTGTATGAAACTTTTTTGCTTTTTTGTTGGTATAATCATGTTAAAACGTTTAAAATGGAAAACTTCAACATTTATAATCCTGTACGGCTTTTTTTTGGTGATAAAATAAAAGAATCTCTTGCTGCCGTGCTATCAACTTTCGGAAAACGAGTTTTATTGGTTTATGGTCAGGGATCAGTAGTTAAATATGGCTATTATGACCAAATAATCAATGTGTTAAACTTGGGTAATTTTGATGTGGTTGAATATTCGGGCATTAAGCCTAATCCCCTTATCGAAGATGTTAGGGCGGCTGTAGCTCTGGGTAAAAAACACCAGGTTGATGTTGTGCTGGCTTTAGGAGGAGGTAGCGTAATCGACAGCGCGAAAATCATTTCAATTGGTTTGCAAACCGAAAAAGATCCCTGGGATTTTATGGTTTGGAAAGAAAAGCCTGTTTCTGCCACTCCTTTGGTCTCGGTTTTAACTCTGGCGGCCACCGGAAGCGAGATGAATGCAGCAGCGGTGGTTCAAAATCACCAAACAGGAGAAAAAGTAGGTTATGTGAACGAATTATTGTTTCCAAAGGCAAGCTTTTTAAATCCTGAGTTTACGCTTACGGTACCACGTAATTATACGGCCTATGGTATTGTCGATTTAATTGCTCATGCGCTGGAGGCTTACTTCGGCGTTGGCGAACCTCCGGTAACGGATGCCATTACTTTTTCAATTATCAAAGACGCGATGCTTTATGGCCCTTTGCTGTTGAACGATTTGAACAACCTGGAATATCGCGCCAATATTATGCTCGATGCCACCCTGGCTTTAAATGGCCTGACTTCTTACGGAAAAAGGGGAGGCGACTGGGGCGTCCATGCGCTTGGTCATGAGCTGTCTCTGTTATTCGACACACCGCATGGAGCCAGTTTGAGCATCGTTTATCCGGCATGGCTGAAACATCACAAAGCCAAAGCTGCACAAAGGATTTCTAAACTGGGGTTGGCTCTGTTTAACACGGTTGATGTGGACCAAACCATCACCGGACTTACTAATTTTTTCAGCCTGTTGGGATCGCCGGTTTCGCTGTCAGAAATTTCGGTTGGAGACGATCAGCATGATAAAATTTTACAGCAATACAAGCGGAATAAGGTTTCCGGAATGCACCATCAGTTAGACGAAAAGGATTATTTACAAATATTGCATTTTATGAAATAATATACCCGAAAGTAAAATCTCGGTTTTGTGATAAATTAAACAACAAAAAAAAATGACAAATAAGCCTCTCCCGGAATTTGATCCTCATCAGGAAATTGAACGGTTGAAAGTGTTATTGGAGGAAAAAGACCAATTGATTGCGCAGCAGGAAAAAACTTTACGTGATCAGGAATTAACCTTTCGTCTGTATCATAACGTACTGAACCACATACCACTGGCCATGATAATTCTGGACAGTTACGGGTATATAAAAAGTTTCAACGAATCGCTGAGTTTGTTGCTCGATTTCACGGAAGAAAAGCAAAAACAACACCTGCATATAAGCCGGTTAATGCCTTTCAACGATAACCTGCTTGGGCAAAGGATTTCAAAGCTTCTCGACGACCGTGTTCAATTTGATTTGGAGACCAGAATTCCGGGTTTGGGCGATCCCGACAGCTATTTTCGTGTGAGAGGAATAAGCATGCGCGAGCATGTTGACAACGAGCCCTCTTACTTGATTATTGTCGGAAATATCACCAAACGTAGGGAGGCCGAGAAAAACCTGATTCTGGCTAAAGAAAAAGCCGAAGAAGCCAACATGCTGAAAACAGCGTTTTTGAGTAATTTGTCGCATGAAATCAGAACGCCGCTAAACCACATTCTTGGATTCCTGGAGCTGCTGCTTATGACTGATATTCCGAACGAAGAGAGAATAGAGTATACCACCATAGTTAGAAATAGCAGCATTATTTTACTCAAACGTATTGAAGATGTAATCAATATCTCGAAAATTGAGACCAAACAAATGGATGTCCACAACGACAATTTGTTGGTAACAAGTCTCCTTCAACGGGTTCATCTGGAGGTGAAAACCTTGCAAAACCGTCAGAAAAATGTTGATGTCCCGGTTGTTTTAGCCGATTATCCTGATTATCATAATATTATTATTTCTGCTGATGGACGAAAAGTACACCAGATATTGATAAATTTCCTCGAAAATGCCCTCACGTTTACCCAAAAAGGGGAGATAGAAATTGGGTTTTTTATTGAGAACAAAAATGGAATTTGCTTCTACGTAAAAGACACAGGCGTAGGAATCGATGCGAAGTACCACGATTCTATTTTTGAACATTTCCGACAAGTTGATAATTCGCCTACCCGAGAAATTGGCGGGTCGGGTCTGGGTTTAGCCATAGCCAAAGGCATGGCCAGCCTGATGAACGGCAATATTACGCTGAAGTCGAAACCCGGCAAAGGGTCTGTTTTCTATCTTCATTTACCAGAGTCAATTATTTCGGTTGAACCAACAGTTGAATTTTCCGATACGGTAGAAGATCGCTTTAATTGGAGTGGAAAGAAAATTTTGGTTGCCGATTACGAGCTTGTAAATTTTAACCTCATAAAGGTCATGCTTGCCAAAACTGACATTGAGGTTTCATGGATAAAAACCGGTGAGGAACTTATTGCTGAAATTTACAACCAACAACCTGATGGATTGATCATTGACGCCGATCTTCCGGGTACTCCATTTAACGATTTTACGGCTACCATAAAGCGCCGTTATCCTCACATTCCCATGATTCTCATGACCATGGATGACGAATCTAACAATTTGGTGGCGGAGAGTACGAATAATGCCGATTTCTTCCTTACCAAGCCTATCGAGAAACGAAAACTGTTGAAATCGATATCCTCACTTTTCGACTCCTGATCTTATTTAGGTTCAGTCAGATAATGGCAATGCAACCATTTCTTTAGCGTTTCTGTCACTTATCCGAGTGTTTGAAGAATTTATTAACTTGCTGCCCGATTAGTCCTGCAAGTTTGGGGACGGAAAAAGGAGGCATGAAGTTCGATAAATCATTTATTCACAGGCTATTAAAAAACGATAAGAAAGCGCAGGAAGCTTTTTATCAGCAACTTGCGCCCAAGATGTACGGCGTTTGTTTGCGATTTGCCTTGGATAAAGATGATGCGGCGGATATTCTTCAGGACGGATTTATTCGTGTTTTCGTTCATTTAAAAGATTACAGAGGTGAGGGGTCAATCGAAGGTTGGGTTCGCAGGACAATTGTTAATACGGCTATTAATTACTACAACAAAAAGATTAAACAAGGAATAAAAACCGATTTAGAACACCTGAAAAATGTCAATCAAACCAGAAATCTGGTGATTGAAAATATGACCTCCGATGAATTGCTTGAACTTGTTAACGAGTTGCCTTTTGGTTACCGAACGGTTTTTAATTTGAATGTTATCGAAGGGTATACCCACAAAGAAATTGGCGACATGTTAGGCATTTCTGAAAACACCTCTAAATCTCAACTCTCGAGAGCCCGTATGAGTTTGCAAAAACGCTTGAAATTAATTGAAGAAAAAGAAAATCGTGGATAGTTTTAACGACCATATCAATCAGCTGATAAAGGAAAAATTGGATTCCTTTGAGCCCACTCCTCCACCTCAGGTGTGGCAAGGGGTGCTGTCAGGTTTGGACGCACGGCAAAAAGCTGCCCAACGTAAAGCTGTTTTCAAATACCTGGCTGCCGTATTGCTGGTTCTGCTGTTCTCTACTTTCGCATGGTATTATTTTACTGGGTCTCCAAATACTAAAATTTCTAATTCTGTTTACCCTGCCGACCTGCTTTCTTCTGATGAGACTCCTGATATTTTACTCAAAGATACACAGCCCCAGCCATCTATCGAAGAAAAAACCACACAACTTGCTGATCAGCCTGAAGAACAATCCGTGGTATTAAAAGGAGATTTTTCGGTTGATTACGATGAATCGCCCGCTGAAGGTGGAACAGAGACCTTGTCATTTCCGGCAATGGAAAATCTGGAAGCGGATGAAATTATGCCCGCAGTCAGTTTGGTTTATCCTGGTTTGAAATTCCACCAATCGGGTCTGACTTTTCGCCCGTATACCTGGTATAATCCGGTTACAGTTTCCTTGATTCCACAAAAAGAAATGACTCCCCAATATCCCGTTAAGGATAATTTGTCCGTTGAAAAACGAAAAAATTCTTACCAGTGGACAACCTTTACCGGATTTAGTGCTGAATTGGCGCTTACTTCCTTCGATTCGGTTACTATGCTTAACTCCTATGCCTTACATTTTGAGCCAACAATTTATCTCACGAAAAACTGGTTTTTGCGTTCGGGTATTGGCGTTTCCTATGCCCACGACCGGGGATTTGCCCGTCTCGACTACATTTCTAACGATTTTATGGGTTCATACAACGACGTGTATAACGTCACGTTCGACTCAATAAACGGTCAGGTAGTTCCTACTTATCACACCAAAACTGTAGAGGTATGGGATAGTGTGCGGCACTTGGTCATTTCTGAGGTTACAAACAGGTATGTTTATCTTCAAATTCCGCTTTTGGCAGGGTATTATCACAAGGCCAAAAACTCAAATCTTAACTGGTATGTGTATGGTGGGCCAGCCGTGAATTTTCAAGTGGCGCGTGTTATTGAAGAACCAAATCCGGCAGGGCAGTATATCGAGATAATCGATTTGCAAAATAAATTACCTGAACGTAATAGTTTGTATTTCCAGCTTTGGCTTGGTGCGGGAGTTGAATACAAAGTAAACGACCGCTTTTCTGTGGCTATTGAGCCAGGGTACAGATACTATTTAAACTCACTTTATAACAAGGATGGTTACCAAAAGCCGATTTCTGCTTTTACTGTTAGGGTTGGAGCTGTTCTGCGGCTAAAATAATGATAATGAAAATGTTGTATATTTTGAACATATTAAGAAAAAGTGCCAAACAAATTCTGTTGATTGTTGCGCTGTTGTTTATGGTGGCAGGACACGCTGGCAATGAGCCCAACAAGGTGTTGATATCAGGACAAATACTTCATGTTACTTATGGAGGACCTATAGCGGGTCATATGGTTGCCATAAGCTATACCAGCGGCGATATTGAACGAGCTCAGTATTATTATAATGAGGTGTTTACCGATGCCGAAGGGTATTATTATGATACCATTTTAACCAATAACCTAAGCGGGAAAGTGGTTGTTACAACCTTCGACAAAAACCAGAAACCTTATGAGAATGTGCATCATTTCAGGTTTATTGAAAACCTGTTGTCTAATGTGGTGTTGAGTAATTTTTATATCGATGCCCCTTACCAGTTTAAACCCTTGCAGGCCAGATTTAAATACGTTCAGAAAGCCTATGGCGATCGTTACAGGTTTTGGTTTTTCGATCAAACAACCAATGCCAATATTGTGGCCAGACATTGGGATTTTGGCGATGGAAACCAGTCATCTCTTCAAAATCCTGAACATATATACACGGAATCAGGTTTATTTAAGGTTACTTTAACTGTAACAGCACAGGTGTATTCACATCAGTTTACAAACACGATTTCTCAACTGATCTATATCTCTCCTGCCGATTTCTATCATTTTGGAGGACATTTGTTTTCGGAGTATATGCCGGTTGATCTGGGTAGTGTTTATCTGTATTCGGTTGATACCAACCAGCATTACAAACCTGTCGACACAGCCTATATAGATACGTTGGGCTATTATTATTTTTACCAAATACCAACAGGGAATTATGTTGTAAAAGGAGAGGTAAACAGAAATTCCGTGTATTTCGATCAATTGCTTCCAACCTATTTTGGTAATAGCCTTTACTGGCAGCAAGCTCAGGTTATACATCTTGATCAGACTTCGTGGGAATATGATATCCATTTGCACACACGTGAAAGCCTAAATGCAGGCGCAGGTATAATTGAAGGAAAAATTGAGTACGACAACTTGCCCAGAGGCATGGATATCGGACAACCTGCCTGTAATGTGAGCATCTTATTAATGGATGAAGACGGGTCGATACTTAGTTGCGCCAAATCAAACAATGAAGGGCGCTTCGGATTTAATGAGGTGGAAACCACTACCTATTGGATATATCCTGAAATAACGGGCGTTACGGCCGAAAAAATTGAAGTTCCTCTTACTACCGAAACCCCTCATGTCGATGGAATTCATATCACCATTGTTGATGATGTGGCCATTGGCATAAACGATCTGGAGGGTTCTTTTTTGCAGAAAATCAGTTTCTACCCCAATCCCGTTTCCTCCTTTTTGCAGATTTCCTCCCCCGAATTGTCACAAAACAACCTCTCTGTGAAATTATTCGATACTATGGGAAAGCTTGTTTGTTCAACCGTATCACCGGAATTGGTTGATCAGATCATAACATTGGATCTAAGTAATTACCCTTCCGGTGTTTACCTGTTGCATGTGATGCATCAAGGTAAATCACAGAGCCATAAAGTGTTTATCTGCCATTAATAATTTGCCAGTTTACTGGAATTCATCAATGTATTTGAGAGCTATTTAAAACTCCAGCGTGCTCCGTCTTTGGTGTCTTTTACCTGAATATTCAATTTGGCCAACTCATCCCTTATCTTATCCGAAGTAGCCCAGTCTTTGTTGTCCTTGGCTTGTTTTCGGAGGCCTAAAATGGTTTCCATTAAATAATTTACCAGCTGGTCGTTTTGGTTTCCTTTTTCAGGAATTAGTCCCATTATGTTGAAAAGAAATCGGCCAAAAAGCGCTTTTATTTGTTCTATGTCGGTTGCCGTGAGGTGGATTGCTCCATCGTTGGCCTGGTTGATGACTTTGCTCAACTCGAAAAGTGCAGCAATAGCAATGGGTGTGTTGAAATCATCGTTCAAGGCTGAGATCAGTGCTTCTTCATGGAGTTTAATATCAAAATCTGAGGTGTCGGCGGGCTTAATCGATTCGAGTAATCCGAAGGCTTCAAACAATTTTCCAAGCCCTTTCTCGGCTGCCTGCAGGGCTTCGTTCGAGAAATCAAGCGTGCTGCGGTAATGGGCTTGCAGGATAAAAAACCTGATGGTCATGGGTGAATAAGCTTGTGAAAGTGCCGGGTGATCACCACTAAAAAATTCCTCCAACGTAATGAAATTATTTAACGACTTACCCATTTTTTGGCCATTGATGGTGATCATGTTGTTGTGCATCCAGTATTTAGCCGGATCGTGGCCTTTAGCAGCATTCGATTGAGCAATTTCCGACTCATGATGCGGAAAAAGCAAGTCCATTCCACCTCCGTGAATGTCGAAAGTTTCTCCCAAATACTTAGCCCCCATAGCCGAACATTCTAAATGCCAGCCCGGAAATCCTTCGCTCCAGGGTGAGGGCCAATGCATGATGTGTCGGGTATCGGCTTTTTTCCACAAGGCAAAGTCATAAGCATTTCTTTTTTCATCTTGTCCGGCCAGTTGCCGTGTGTTTTGAAGCATGTCCTCCAGCTTGCGACCCGATAGTTTTCCGTATTTGAAATCCTTGTTGTATTTTTCTACATCGAAGTATACCGAACCTTCTGATTCGTAGCCGTATCCATTGGTGAGTATCGTTTTTACCAGCTCTATTTGTTCTATTATATGCCCCGAAGCGGTGGGCTCAATGCTTGGGTGAAGCAGGTTGAGTTTGTCCATGTTGGCATGATAGCGGTCGGTGAAGTATTTTACCACCTCCATGGGTTCGAGGGCTTCCAGCCGGGCTTTTTTCGCAATCTTGTCCTCGCCTTCATCGGCATCGTTTTCAAGATGACCTACATCAGTAATGTTGCGTACATACCTCACTTTGTAACCAAGGTCTTGTAAGTATCTGAAAACAATATCAAATGTGATGGCCGAGCGGGCATGTCCTAAATGAGCATCCCCATAAACAGTTGGCCCACAAACATATAAACCAACATGCGGTGGTGCAATGGGTTCGAACAATTGTTTTTTTCTGGCAAGGGTGTTGTAGATATGCAAATGGGCTTCCATGGCCTTTGATTTTTTAGTTGGCAAAATTATAAAAAGACAAACGAAAACACGACCTGTTTGTGTCGGTTTTGTACCTCATCTCAAAAAAAGCTGGCGTGACCTAAGTTAAAAGTGTTTTACAAAACATCGGCGACGCTTATGTTGTATATGGTCGTAATTTTTCCAGGTGGTAGCTCCTTTGAGATTTGTTTCGAACATGCCGGTTGTTTCCACATATTTTACTCCGTTATCGATCATGCTGCGCTGTAATTCGCTTATCAGGATGGCGGGAAGTCCTAATTTTTGATAATGCGGATCAACACCTGTGAGCAGCAAATCCATGACTTTAGGGTGGTTTAGGGCTTTTTTAATGTGCATAAAACCCAGTGGAAATAAATGCCCTTTGGCTTTTTGCATGGCCTTGGAGAGACTGGGAAGTCCGATAATAAAAGCCGCAAGCTTTCCGTCCTTTTTTATCACAACGATGTATTTCGGAACGAGCACATCCATGTATTTTTTGGTGGCGCTTTTAATCAACTCATCCGAAAAAGGACTTACATAGGGCAGTTCATCGAAAGCCCTGTTTAGCAGATAAAAAACATCATTCAAGTAGAATGCCATTTCTTTTTTTTCTTTCAGATGAATCACCTCCAGGTTGTTACGTTCTTTTATGATTTCAACCAATCTCGTGGCTTTTTCAGGAATTTCTTCAATTTTCAGCAAAAATTCCACCCAATCGTTTTCCTTTTCGTATCCCAGGTCTTCGATGTGTTTTTGGTAATAAGGAAAATGCATCACCGAAGCAATCGACGGAAGATAGTCGAATCCTTCTATCAACAATCCTTGATTGTCGAGGTTGGTAAACCCCAGCGGGCCATGAATACCGGTGATTTCTTTTTCATGCAGCCATTTTTCAGCCGTGGCAAATAAAGCGTTGCTGACCTCTTGATCGTCAATTACCTCGAAACGGGTAAAACGTCCCATTTCAACGCCGGTTTTCTTGTTGTAATCGCGGTTAATGATTGCCCCAATACGACCTACACAGACACCGTTTTGCCAGGCTGTCCAGAATTTAGCTTCGCAAAATTTAAAGGCCGGATTTGTTTCTGGTGTTAATTGTTTCACTTCATCCGAAATAATTGGCGGTATCCAAAAGGGGTGATCTTTGTAAAGCCTGAACGGCAACCCGACAAAATCATGGCGATCGCGTTTCGATACAACTTCTTTTATTTCAATCATGTAGGTTTATGTAATGGTAAATCACTGCAAATATACTACATCCGGTCAAGTAAATTGATGTCTTGTTAGTTTTTGATTGTGATACTTGTTTAAATTTGCAGCTGTTAATTTAATAACATAACAATGGAAAAAATCTTGGTAATAGGCTGCTCCGGGCAGATTGGCTCTGAACTTACCATGGCTTTGCGTGGTAAATACGGTAACGAAAATGTGTATGCTACCGATATCAAATATCCAACCGATGAAGTCCGCGATAGTGGTCCGGGACAGATATTGGATGTAATGGATTTTCAAAATTTGTTGCACTATATCGTGCGAAACAACATTACCCAGATCTATAATCTGGCCGCTGTGCTCTCAGGTAATGCGGAGAAAATACCTTTGCAAGCCTGGGATATTAACATGAAAGCCCTGATGAACACCATCCTTGCTGCCCAACAATCCGATGCCAAGAAATTATTCTGGCCAAGTTCCATCGCCGTTTTTGGTCCTACTACACCGCGCCACAATACGCCTCAACTCACCGTGATGGAACCTAATACCGTATATGGTATCTCAAAACTGGCCGGCGAACGCTGGGGCGAATATTATTTCCAAAAATACAACATCGACTTCCGTAGTGTAAGGTATCCAGGGTTGATCAGCTATAAAACCGAAGCCGGTGGGGGAACAACCGATTACGCTGTCGAAATTTTTTATGAAGCCGTCCGCAAAGGAAAATATGAATGCTTCCTTTCCGAAAATACTGCCCTGCCCATGATGTTTATGGATGATGCCATTAACAACACCATAAGGCTGATGGAAGCTCCCGGCGAAAAACTTTCTCTGCGATCAAGTTACAATGTGGCAGGAATTTCATTTACTCCTAAACAACTTGCCGAAGCGATAAAAAAATATATGCCTGAGTTTAAAATAAGCTATAAACCCGATTTCCGGCAAGCAATTGCTGACAGTTGGCCCGCTAGTATTGACGACAGTGTCGCACGCCGCGATTGGGGTTTAACTGATGAGTTCGACCTGGATAAAATGACCAAATTAATGCTTGAAAAAGTAGAGGAAAAACTTAGGTAATACCATTTTTTCACGTAGATTTCTATCCGGTGTTCAGGTAGAATCATTGATATTTCACGATTTAACATTTTTTTAACTTATATATGTTGCAACATATAATGTTTAAACCTATTTTTGCAGCTCTAATTTTAAACTATAAAAAAATGAAAAAAACTGGAATTACTTTATTGGCTCTAATACTTTCGGCCGGACTTTGGGCACAAACCACCAAATGGCAATTTGATAACGCCCACACTTCAATTGAATTTGCCATCGATCACATGGTTATTTCTGAAGTAACCGGAAAGTTCTCTGATTTTAACGGAACGGTGATGTCGAACGGTGACGCTTTTGAAAAGGCAATGATTGATTTCAATATCGCCGTTGCCAGCATCAATACCGAAAACACAGATCGCGACGACCACCTGCGCGGTCCTGACTTTTTCGATGCTGAGAAATACCCGGATATCACCTTTAAAAGTACCGATTTCAAAAAGCTATCTGACAAAAAGTACTTGCTTACTGGTGATTTATCCATGCACGGCGTTACCAAAAAGGTAGATTTGGAAGTGTCTTTCGGCGGAATCATGACTGATCCGTGGGGAAACACCAAAGCCGGGTTTAAGTTAACCGGAAAAATCAACCGCAAAGACTTTGGTTTGACGTGGAACAAGACTTTGGAAGCCGGCGGATTGCTTGTTGGCGAAGAGGTTTCAATAACTGCCAGAGTACAGTTAGTAAAATCAAAAGAATAAAACGATGGATACGCCAAAAGTTGCAAAATCGAGTCCATTTGTGCTCGACATGGAAGCAGGAACCTATTTCTGGTGTTCGTGCGGTAAAAGTGCCAAACAGCCATTTTGCGATGGCTCACATAAAGGCTCTGAGTTTCGCCCGGTAAAAACGGTGCTGGAAGAGCCGAAAAAAGCGGCCTGGTGTGGATGCAAACATAGTGCTAACAAGCCCTTTTGTGATGGCGCTCATGCAAAACTTTGATTTTTAATCCGGCAGAGAGATTTTTGTAAGTCTCTCTGCCTTTTTCTATTCTTATGAAGGAATTTTGGAATAATCGGTATAGTGCTGTGGAATATGTGTACGGTACACATCCCAACGCATTTTATAAAGAAAGTCTCGATAACCTTGAGCCGGGAAAAATCCTTTTTGTTGGTGAGGGCGAAGGGAGAAATGCTGTTTACGCCGCCAAACAGGGTTGGGAAGTATCTGCTTTCGACAGCTCTGAAGTAGCCAGAAACAAGGCCTTAAATTGGGCTGAAACAAACAAAGTGGGCTTGCAGTACGAAGTTATCGACGCACTTTCTACACAGTATCCTGACAATTATTTCGATTGTTTGGTGTTTATCTTCGTTCATCCTCCGAAAGCTTTGCGTCGCACATTTCACCAACATTTGCTTAAAAGTCTTAAACCCGGCGGTAAAGTAATTTTTGAAGGTTTTGCCAAAAAGCAAATTGAATTAAACACCGGAGGCCCGCGAAACATCGATATGTTGTTTTCTAAAAATGATATTTTTGACGATTTTAGCCATTGTATCCTGAATCTCGATGTGCAGGAAAGGGAAATTGAACTGGATGAGGGGAAACATCATGTTGGTAATGCGCAGGTTATCAGATTTTTTGACAAAAAAATGAAAGAGTAAAGCTCATGAAAATAGAGGATGAAATTAAAGGCCGATTCAGAAATGATTACCACAAAGGAATTATAAATCTGACTTATACCAACAATCAACTGAACCGCAATTTTTTCAAAGTCGTACAAAAACACGGCATTAGCATTCAGCAATACAATATTCTTCGTGTTTTAAGGGGTTTTAAACAGCAGCCGTGCAGCATTGGCTTTCTCCGAGAACGCATGCTTGATCAAAGTTCCGATGTGAGTCGGTTAGTGGATCGGTTGGTAAGCAAGGGATTCGTTGAACGTGCCGAAAGTCAGGCTGATCGCAGACAAAAAGATGTGGTGATTAACCAAAAAGGGCTCGATTTGTTGAGTAAAATGGATGATTGCGAACGACAAATTGATGAGCTTCTCCGTGTTTTAACGCTGGAAGAGGTGCAACAGTTAAACTATCTGTTAGATAAAATCAGAGGAAACTAGCATCGTAAAACTTTAATCATCCGTAAGCTTCATTAAACCAACCCTGCACCAAAAAAACGGAAACATCTCCTTTTTCATGAAAACTTAAAAACAAGTGTCATATTTTAAAGGATTCCTTTAAAAACAAGTGTCATATTTTAAAGGATTGTCTATCTTTGCCTGAAAATAGTCACTATGTTTCGATTAATTGCCAACAAATTTGTTCAATGGAAAACAAGTTCCAACCGGAAGCCATTGATTGTCAGAGGGGCACGTCAGGTGGGGAAATCTTATTCGATAATGTCCTTTGGTCAGGATTATTATGATGGAGAAGTTCACTGTATCAATTTTGAAAAGCGTCCGGAACTTCATGCTGTTTTCGAACCAAACTTTGATATGGTGCGCATTGTGGATGAACTGGAAATTCTACTGAATAAAAAAATAAATTCAAATCGGGATTTGTTGTTTTTCGATGAAATTCAGGAGTGTCCGAAAGCCATTGCTTCATTGCGTTATTTTTACGAACAAACACCAGATATTCATGTAATTGCTGCTGGTTCATTACTCGAATTCTCTTTGAAAGATATTTCATTTCCGGTTGGCAGGGTTAATTTGCTGAATATGTATCCCATGAATTTTTATGAGTTTCTTTTAGCAATGGATCAAACTCTTTTGGCCGATCTACTGACTAAAAAACCTGTTAAATTATCAGAACCTGTTCATAACAAATTGATGGAATGGTTGAGAAAGTTTTTCTTCATTGGAGGAATGCCCGAATGTGTCAATATCTTTGCCACCACCCGCAGCATGAAAGATGTGGTGGATATTCAGGCTGATTTGGTTGGTACTTTCAGACAGGATTTTAACAAATATGCCGGCAAAGCGGATAAATCCTGTTTGGATGCCGTGTTGTTAAATGCGGCTCAAAAAGTAGGTTCACAAATTAAATATGCCGAACTCGCAGTGGGGTTTTCCAATCCTACCATTAAAAAGGCTTTTGAGTTGTTGGAAACGGCTCAGTTGATTAAAAAAGTAAAAGCAGCCAGTCCGGCCGGGATTCCTCTTGGAGCTACAGCCTCCGAAAAGAAATTTAAAGCCGTAATGCTTGATATTGGTTTAATGGCCAATTTATGTGGACTTAACCTGGCGCGCGACTACCTTTCATCAGAACTTTTGGCAATTTTTCGTGGGGCTATGGCTGAGCAATTCGTGGGACAGGAAATACTTTCGGCCACCAATTCCGACCTGTATTATTGGTCGCGTGAAAAAGCCGGAAGCAACGCCGAAACCGATTACTTGATGGCTCCCAGGGGAGAAATTATACCGGTAGAAGTAAAAAGTGGCAAAGGCGGAAGTTTAAAAAGCTTACACGTATTGCTCGATAAATATCAAAATATTAATCGCGCATTGGTGTTTTCTGATGCTCCTTTTGGTCAACTCGAAGAACAAAAAATTGCATTTTTGCCTTTGTATTACGTGTATTCGAGTACTATTGAGGAGTTATAGCATCATGGTGAATTTTTCATGAAAACTTAAAAACAAGTGTCATATTTTAAAGGATTCCTTTAAAAACAGGTGTCATTTTTTAAAGGATAGAAGCCCTCCGGTTAAGATTTAAAAGAAATGTAAAACAGAAGATCCTTAAAAAGTAAGCATTATTTCTTCTGCACAAGCCAGACATCTTGTTGTGCTTTTCCATTATTTGACGGTATTTCAACATGTTCGAGAATTTTCATTCCTTCAAACAGCTTTTCCATAAAGTCTTTAGGATGATAGGCCGTGTAGGTTCGATGACCTTCTGTTGTCATCCCTCTCACGATCAGTTCTCCGTGATGATAGGCAGCACTTTCGTTTTCTGTTAGTTTTTCAATAAAAGCATCGCCATGAGAGGTGAGAAAGATTAAACCACCCGGAGCCAGAATCCGCTTCAATTCATTCATCCATTCGAAATGCATTTTTTCGCTTAGATGCGTAAAAATTGAAATCCCATAAATAGCATTGAAATAGTTATCCTGATAAGGCAACTTTGCTTCTAACGTGTTGGTATTGAATTCAATTCCCGGAAGGTTATTTTTACACCATTCAATTGAAGCAGGGTTGTAGTCGGTGCCATATACTTTTCCGGTTTCGAGCAAATGCGACATGTGCCTGATTATTCTTCCCGGTCCGCAGCCCCAATCCAACACTTTTATGCCGGATAGAGAAATATATTTTAAGAAATAGGACAGTATCCACTCAGCAGAAGCTTTACTTTTGGTGTAATACTCTTCATAATCAATCTGAAATGATTCGTAAATTAAATAATCGGGAGGCAGATTTGCTTCAGGATTGTTTATAAGAAATTGCTTGTTTTTTTTCCGCTTTTTAAATTTGAAATAGTAAAACCTTAAATCATCCGTAAGTTTCATTAAACCAACCCTACGCAACAAAATGGAAACATCCCCTTTTTTCATGAATTCCCTTTTAAGAAAGTTACAAAAGTAAGAAAACTAACTAATGAGCTGTCATTTTCTATGTGTTGAATAAGCATGATTGATATCCAAGAGGTTCTGATTAGAGTGTTCTATTTTGCCTAAATTATTACACGTCGCTCCAGCCAGTTTGTAACTGGTGGGGCTCGTTTCATCTATTCAACCTACATTAAGTAATGAATTGTCATGACAAAGAAAATTTATACCTTTGATCTTTTCCAATCAACAATAAATGAGTCGTACCTACCAGTTGCCCGATGATCCGGAAGGGTGTTTGACCCACCAGTTGCATTCCGATGACTATCGGAAGGCGGGAGCGGGGGGGGGCGAGATTAAAATGTGGTCGAATCATTGAATATTAATGCTAACTTGCACACTGATTAGTTACAACAAATTAGTACGCATGAAAATAATCACAAGGCTCTTCATCATCTTCCTGCTCATTCAGACGGGTTTCATGCTTCCTGCCCAGGAAGAGCAAACTGTATACTTTCATAACCACCTTACCCTCAACACAACCCGTTTAATATTTAGAGAAATCAGGTTGGGGTATGAGCGCAACATCACGGCGCATCATGTGGCAAAAATTGCTTTTGGAATGCAATGGCCAACTTCCTCTAATTCGTTTAGAAGTACCGCGGTTGGTATTGTTTACCTCCCTGTTTATTACCCCATTGTTAGCGGGTTCTACACTTCAGTGGGATACAACTACCTCATCAACACAAAAAAGCATTTTTATGTTTCAGCAGAATTGTATTTCGATCACAAATATTACAACAACAAGTATTACCGATATTGTGTGGGCACGGATATGGATTCCTATGTTTCGCGCGAATCGATGCAAATGAATAAATACGGACTAAAATTTTTGGCAGGTAAAAAAGTAACCCTCTTTGGAAAAGGAAAAGTAGGTTTGCAGCTGGATTTTTATGGCGGAATAGGGTTTCAATATCATCAAAAGGAAATTACCGAATACGGAAGGCAGCATGGGGGCTGTACTATAGGGTATTATGATCCTGATCATGAATACCCATCACCCAAAACAATAAATTCTAACTACATTACCCCTACCTTTCACCTGGGAATGCTGATTTCTGTGCCGTTTATATAGATATGCAAAGACCTATCGAAAATAGCAGCCAAAGTACTGGTGGCTGACCCAAATGCCGACTTAACTCACCCCTCTTTGAGTGAGCCTTTGTCGAAAACACAGGAATACAACCACCTTTACAGGTGAAGCAAAGATTATATGAAAAACGTTACATTTGTCAGGAAATACAAATGGTAATGAAAAGAACGCCATGAAATAACTATTATTAAGCCATGTGGTATAAGGGAATATATTTTTTTGTGCTTTTGGGTTTTTTATCATTCCATCAGGATTCTTTTGGGCAAAATAAACAAAATGAAATACCAAGGCTTGGGGTTCGATTGAACACAGTTTATGATTATTGGGTTTTTCACAATACAATAAATCTTAATGTAAATTTTGGGAGTCATAATTTGTATATTGGTCCCGAGTTGGTTCATATTGTAATGCTTCCAAATAAATATGATGATGTTGATAATTTTCGTAGCAGATCAACCGGCCTGAATTTTGGCTATCGCTACTCTTCCCGAGATTTAGTGCCCAAACTAAAATTATTCGGGCAGTTAAATTTTTCCATATTTCAAATGAAAATTTTTGAAAACCAAATGGGACCACCATCTACTCAGGAAAAAATAAGTGTCGTGGTAGAAAACACTGCAAGTTTTGGAGTAGATTATAACATTTTTAATAAAATTCATTTGTTTTCGGGCTTGGGATTTGGTTCTTATGATGGTTTCTTCCTAATGATTACCTCATTTACTCCGACTTTTTATGTTGGCATTGATTATAATTGGTAGTGTTGTAGGCAAACAAAATTACCAGGCAGACTCGCTGTAATTGCACCTTTTGTTAACCCATCTCCCTTTTAACGTATCGATATTCAGGAGGCATTAACAATAACCTAAGATAGAATGGTGGTGTATCAAATAAATAACGACCTTTGTCTTGCTATGTCTCGAGACACCTATAATATTAACAATCAGGATACAGTTTACTTCCTAACCCCTAAGTTAGTTGGGTTTGTTTGTGGTATTTTTATCCTGTTTTTAGGCAGAGCGCTTTCAGCCCAGGAACGCGAGCCTTCTTTTTTGGATAAGGTCAACCAAAACAGTGTTTCCTTTGAGTTCCCCATCTCTATATCCTATTCCTATGCCCATAAATTTAACCCAAATGTTACGCTGGGAGCACGAGTGCAAGGGGGTCTTGGTATGCCCATTACGCTTTATAGCACGCCCATTTCATATAATTTTGGTTATGATGAAGGCCCCCAGGAGGTAAAGCCGGGGTCACAACTGGAAGTGTTGAAACTTCAACTTTTCTATAGACATGCCTTATCCAAGAGCATTTATTTTGATGTGGGTCCATTTGCTTCGGTTTCACCACTTGGAGAGGCAGGTTGGGAAAAACCACTTAAAACGGGTGTTGAGTTTTCCGCCTATTATTCCATAAAAAAGATACACATTGGGTTGCGGTTTAATGGAGCTTTGTGTTTCGACGCGAAGGATACAAACGTCTTTAATGCAGATGACATGTATTATGTGTTTGAAATAATACCTTTGGTAATTGGATTTAGTTTTTAGTGCAAACGACTTTTGGCTTCTGGCTATTAGCTCTTGGCTCTTGGCTTTTGTGACTTAAAAAACATCATAATTATCGTGTGTACCACCAA
>JGI10211J34971_10001483_pt1 | contig 19350 bp, 11 predicted proteins | sample Etolagsediment_FD_34971 | JGI IMG/M metagenome (IMG submission 34971)
TTCGGAGTACATACGATAGGAAATCTAATGTGTCCTGCTCGTCATCAACTATGAGTATTGTTTTCATAAAGATGTTTTTCCTGTGATCCTTGTGTATGCCTGCATGTATTTTTCTCGTGTCTTTTCTATGATGTTTTCAGGGAGATGAAGGATCTCATCATCTGCTGCAATATGTTCTTTGTCCTTAATTCCCCTTGACAGAAGATAATCACGTACAAATTGCTTATCAAAACTTTTCTGAGATTTGCCTGGTTCATACTCATTCCTGTCCCAGAAACGTGATGAATCGGGAGTGAAAATTTCATCGATAAGGATGATCTCATCATTATAGAGTCCGAATTCAAATTTTGTATCAGCGAGGATGATATTTTTTGAAAGGAGAACATCATGAGCAAATGTGTATAATTGGAGACTTATTTCTCTGATCTTTTCTGCAAGGAGGGGATCAATCTTCTGCTTCATCTCTTCGAAGCTTATATTTTCATCATGCCCCTCTTCGGCTTTTGTGGAAGGGGTAAAAAGAGGTTTGGGTAGTTTCTCGGATTCAACAAGACCTTCCGGCAATTTTATACCGCAGACTTTTCCTGTCTTTTTATAATCATTCCAGCCACTGCCTGTAATGTAACCTCGCACAATGCACTCGACGGGAAGTTTCTCTGCTTTTTTGACCAGCATTGAGCGCTTTTCTATATCGTCAGAAACGTCACGGATAATTTTGGGAAAGTCTTGTACGTGAGTTGAAATTATATGATTCGGGATGATAGAAGCGGTCTGTTCAAACCAGTATGAAGAGATTTGTGTAAGAATTTTACCTTTTTCAGGAATTTTATCCGGGAGAATATAGTCAAATGCAGAAATCCTGTCTGTAGCAATAATGAGAAGTTCGTTACCAAGATCGTAAATATCGCGCACCTTCCCCTTCTTGAGAGGAAATCTGTCTCTAAGTCGTACCATTATTTGCGATCATTCCCCTTGTTTTTCTTTTTCAATATGATATGAGTGGGTGATTTGTGAAGATTTCTCAAGCATTGCAGTGACTCCACAATAGCGCTCCTGCGAAAGCTTGATCGCTTTTTCAACTTTGGTTTCGTCGATGCCATCTCCAATAATTGTGTACACTATATGGATTTTTGAGAAAATTTTTGGATGTTCATTCGTAGTATCTGCTTCAGCTGTGACAGTAATATCCCTAAAAGGAACTCTCATTTTCCTGAGAAGAGATACCACATCCATGCCCGTACAACTGATCAAGCCCATGAGAACCAGTTCTTTTGGTCTGGAACCCTGATCGTAACTCATGTCTTTGCCTGCATCAAGGATTATTGCATGATTGGAATCTGCGACTGCGCTGAATTGTAGCTTATCGATCAATGTCACTTTTGCTTTCATATTACACAATAAGAGTAAAATGAACGGAAAATTTGTCAAATTTATTTTGTTTATTTTGAAAAAAATTAGATAAATTGACAGAGAGGGTTGCTACACCGACAAAATCTTGTTATGAAAAAAATTATAATCTTAGTACTCATGTTGGTTATTCCTGTATTAAGTGAGGCGGCTATGAATTTTGAAGAATTTTTGGATGAGCTTAATTCATCTCCGATTCCCGAGAAGTATAAACTCATTGATGATTTTATGAGTTCAGTTCCGTCTTTTCCAATTATTGAACAAGATACCCTTGTGCATTTTATAATCCGTCAGAAAGCGCGTTCTGTTTTACTTGCAGGTGATTTTAATAATTGGAAACCGGATATTGGGTGTAAAATAGTGCCTTATACTGATTTGTGGTATTATACAACCCGGTTTGAGCCTGATGCGCAGTTGGATTACAAATTTGTGATCAATGGAGATGCATGGATACTCGACCCGCTTAATCCGAAAACAATTCCTGGCGGATTTGGCGATAATTCCGAACTCATAATGCCAGATTATAAGATCGTTCCAGAGATAAAATACTATGATGATATAACCCATGGCACATTGAAGGATACGGCTCTTTATTGCGAATATCTCAAGCAAGATCGAGAAGTAGTATTATATTTGCCATATAACTATTACACGTATGAGAAGCTGCCCTTCATCCTTTTTCATGATGGGAGAGATTACCTGAATTTTGCAATGACAAAGAATATACTGGATTACTTGATATATCATGAAATGATCGAACCAGTAGTCGGGGTGTTCATATCTCCTATAAAAAGAAATGAGGAGTATGCAGGTGATTTAAAGATCGAATATGGAAACCTCATCGCTGATATTGTATTTCCCTTCCTCTATAGTAATTATCACATTTCTGGCGACGCCGAAGTTCATGCTGTGATAGGTGCTTCAAATGGCGGCAATATTTCATTGTGGTTGGGTTTTCATTATCCTGAACTATTCAGAAAGATAGGAGCGCAATCATCATACGTGGAAGAATCCTTGCAGAGAGAATTCAAAAATGCCGAGAAATTACCCCTCACTATCTATATTGATATGGGAGAATACGACATTCCAAGACTTGAGGAGCTTATTGCTCAGTTCATTCCCATTCTTTCAGAAAAAGGATATTCTTACACGTTCGAAGAATTTCCAGAAGGGCACAGCTGGGGAAATTGGCGCGGTCACCTGAGTGGTATTTTGATAGAGTTTTTTGGTAAGTAGTATTCTAAAAAAACTGAGGGAAGAATATCAAGAGCAGCTGAATTATTATATTTGAACACAAACCTGCTGCAATGTCATCAGCAAGAACACCCCATCCGTGCGGGAGGTTTTGCAGTTGGTTGATGGGGGTTGGTTTTGCAATATCAAACACACGGAAAAGCACAAGTGCATAGATGAATACCATCAATGTGTGAGGAAGGAACATTACTGCGAAGAAAAAACCGATAACTTCATCAATCGTGATTTTCCTGCTGTCATGTCCCATTTCTTTTTCGGCACTTTTTATGATGGGAACGAATATCAGGCTCACTAATAGAACTATTCCGATTAGCAATAAACTTCCAAGTGCACTGAGTGGTGGAATGAGGTAGAAATAAAGAATAGCGGTAATGATAGAAGTAATTGTTCCGGATAAAATAGGAAAGTATCCTATGAAACCAACCGAAACAAGGATGTTTCTAAAGAATTTCAGCATAGTTAAACTCAATAGAGCGCGTCTGTTTCTATTCTCTCAATGTCAGCGCCAAGCAGGGCAAGTTTATTCTCAAGATGCTCATATCCTCGGTCAAGATGATATACGCGGGATATTCTCGTCTCGCCTTCTGATGCCAGCGCAGCAGTGACAAGTGCAGCTGCAGCTCTGATATCAGGAGCCATGACCGGCGCTCCGGAGAGTTTATTGCCGCCATTTATACTGATCCTGCTTCCGGATAATTTTATGTCTGCTCCTAGTCGCTGTAGTTCACTGATGTACATAAATCTGTCTGAGAAAATATTCTCATTAATGATACTTTTTCCTTCTATGGTGGAAAGTAGCGCAGCAAAAAGCGGCTGAAGATCAGTCGGAAATGCAGGATAGGGATTGGTCGAGATCTCAATTGGTTTTCTCTTGCCTTTATTATAAATCGTTATATCGTGCCCATCTATTTCTATAGTATACCCGATGTCGCGCAGTTTATTCAGCACAATACCCGAATGTTCCGGCATGCAGTTCGTTACAGTAATTTTTCCATTAGTGATGGCACCGGCAACAAGAAGTGTGCCCACCTCAATCCTGTCAGGAATAAGGGAGTAATCTACAGGATGGAGTTCTTTCACACCATGAACAGTAATGCTCTCAGTGCCGTGCCCCTCGACGTGAGCTCCCATTTTAATGAGAAAATTTCCAAGACTGCTGATCTCCGGCTCACATGCAGCATTCTGTATGACAGTCTTGCCTTCAGCGAGAACTGCTGCCATCAGCACATTTGCAGTTGCACCGACCGTTTTGTTTTCAAAATATATTTGTCCGCCCTGCAAACCTTTGGTTTTTGCATAAATATAACCGTGTTTTATCTGTATCGTGACATTCAGTTTATGGAGGGCTTCCAGATGATAATCTATGGGACGTGCGCCGAGAGCACATCCGCCGGGAAATGATACTTTTGCTTCTCCACAGCGTGCAAGTAATGGACCAAGTGCATAAATCGAAGCACGCATTGTTTTCACAAGTTCATAAGGGGCTTCATGATTTTTTTCTTTTTTGGTTATGATCCTCAATTCATGGTCAGTGAATTCAGCATCAGTGCTAATCGTTCTCAGAAGTTTTATCATTGTTCGAATGTCTGAGAGATTAGGAACATTCTTTATGTGATATTCTCCATCAGCAAGGAGTGTGGCAGCAAGAATAGGCAGCCCTGCATTTTTCGAACCGTTTGCAGCAATTGATCCAGTGAGTTTTCGTCCACCACGTACTAGAATTTCATCCATATTAAAACCAACTTCTATGTATTTTTTTGTAGAATTAAAACTCGGTCGAAATCATTGTAATCCTGTTTGATGTCAATGATTTTGTAATTATATTCTTTTGCCAGTTTAGCTACTCCATCTTTTTGATACGCACCAATTTCGAAGAAAATTCGTCCATCGTCTTTGATATATTTCCCGGCATTCTGCAAAATTGTATGATAAAATTCCAGCCCATCCTCTCTTGCTAAAAGAGCTTCTCTCGGCTCATGATCTCTTACCTCTTCTGGCAACTCCTTAAACTCACTTTCGCTGACATAAGGAGGATTGGATATAATGCAGTCATAAGTGTCTGTAGCTTTGTCAAAGATGTCAGAAATGAGCAAGGTGATGTTCTCGATTTTCAGATTATCAATATTTTTCCGTGCGAGCGGTATAGCTTTTTCTGAAGCATCAACAGCATCAATGTGAATGTCCTTTTCTGTTTCTTTGAAAGATGTGCTGATCGCAATTGGAATATTTCCAGTGCCTGTACCAATGTCCAGCAAAGTCCATGTGGTCTTATCCGATTTCTTTATATATGAAATAACCGCATCGACAAGGATTTCTGTCTCGGGGCGAGGTATGAGCACACCTTCCTCAACGAAGAAAGGAATTCCATAAAATTCTGTAACTCCAAGAAGATATTGGATAGGATAATGTGAAGCCCTGCTTTTGATGAGTTTTTTTATATGTGATAAATCTTTCTCAGCAAGCGGTCTGTCATATTTCATGTATAGATCGAGGCGGGAACATTCCAGAACATGTGCAATAAGTAGTTCTGCATTAAGATGGGGGGAAGGGATATCTTTTTCAGAAAAATAGTCCGATGTCCAGAAAAGCACATCTTTGACTGTCCATATTTTACTGTCTTGCGAAGCCATAGTATGAGTAAAGAAGAGTGAAGAGAAATTGTTGTCAAATTTATGTGAGATTGATGGTGTCTCTGATAGTTATAATATTCTTATTAAGTTATTTCATCAGCACACATTTCTTCACTGCTTCAATTCTACCATTTACACTCAGTTTATAGAAATACAAACCTGGGCTTACTTTTTTACCAGTCTCATCTTTACCATTCCAGAAAACTGAATTTGTACCAATCTGAGTTGATTCGTTCACCAAAGTTTTTACTTTCTGTCCTTTCACATTATATATAATAATCTCTGTACTCTCTGTGCCCTCAGTGGTGAAGAAATGTATTTCAGTAGTGGAATGGAAGGGATTAGGATAATTTTGTGATAGAGAAAACGTGGCAGGATTTACAGGTTCGTCAATTCCGACTGTTGCCCATGTGCCGGTTGCAAGATCATATATACAGAGATCGGCAGAAACAATGCCATTTTCATCGAGACCTCCAAAAAGAATGAGAATGGAATCTGGCTGATAAAAAGCCATGCCAGCTTGATATCGTGCAATCGGACAGTCTGGGAGTTGAGTCCATGTCTCCGTTTGCATATCAAATTCATAAAAATCAGAAAACACGCCTTTATCTGCGCCTAATCCGCCGGTGAGAAACATTTTATTTCTATGTTCCGCAGCTGCATGATAAGCTCTGCCAAGAGGAGTTGAACCGGTTGTGTACACATAATGGAATTCAGTATCATTAGGAAGAGTGTATTTTCGGACATCGCTGCGAAAGTCATTTTGGTTCCATCTGACACCTCCATAAACATAGAGTTCATTGTTGTAAATACCGACACTTTGTCCTGCAGAAGGTGCATGAATTTCTTTCTGAGTCCAATTGCCCGTTGCGGGATCGCGGCTCCAAAAATCTGTCAAATTTGAACCAGAAGCATTTGTGCCACCATAAAGATATAAACCATTATTATAACCGATTAAAGAATGAAATTTTCTGGCAACAGGTAGAGGTGATCCCCCTTGGGGTAATGCTGACCATACTCTCGTATTCACATTGTATGACCATAAATCATCATATAATCCTGATGTGCCCTGTCCACCGTAAATATACATATCATCATCAGTCCATGCGCTATGTCCTTTTCTAGCAGGAGGTGGGTCATTGGCAGGCACTATCTGTGACCATCCATCATTTCCATAGATATACAAATCATTATTAATATCCCCTTGAGGTCCTGCTCCACCAAATACAGAAATTTCTCCATTGGAAAGTGTCTGCATAGTAAATCCACCTCGTGCACCGGGATGGTCTTTTGTCTGGCTGAGTAAAAACGAACTGGAGAATATTACCATGAGCGCACACATTATTGTTGCTTTTCGTTTCATACAAAGCTCCTTTTTGATTTGTTGACTATTAGAAATATGTTTAAAATATAAAAATTCCGTCAAGAATTTGTAAGTCAAAATTTCTTATCACGAAAACAAGCCAATAAGGCTTTGTGTTATTGTAATTTAAAAAAGACGCACACCGAATTCGATGTGACCCTTGCATATATTGTAATAGTGCGGAGATCATTTCATCAAAACACATTTCTTCACTGCTTCAGTTTTCCCATTTACATTCAATTTATAGAAATACAATCCGGGTGTTACATCATTTCCTCGTTCATCTTTTCCATTCCAGGTTACTGAATGTTCACCTAACAGCACTGCTTCATCTGCCAAAGTTTTTACTTTTTGTCCTTTTAAATTATATATGATAATCTCTGTATGCTCTGTGTTCTCTGTGGTGAAGAAACTTATTTCGGTAGTGGTTAAGAAAGGATTCGGATAATTTTGTGAAAGAGAAGACGCTGCCGGATTCACAGGTTCGTCAATCCCAACTGCTGTCCATGTGCCAGTTGAAAGATCATATATGCAGAGATCTGTACATGAGATGCCATATTCATCGAGACCTCCAAAAAGAATGAGAGTGGAATCTGGTTGGTAGAAAGCCATGCCAGCTTGATAGCGTGCGATTGGGCAGTCTGTGAGTTGCGTCCATGTCTCAGTTCCCATATCAAATTCATAAAAATCAGAAAGAACTCCCTTTGATCCATTCAAACCGCCAGCGACAAACATTTTACCTCCGACGTGTGTTGCAGATTGATAAGCTCGTGCACCCGGATTAGCACCTGAAGTATACACATAGTGAAATTCATTATCATTGGGAAGGGTGTATTTGCGGACATCGTCGCGAAAGTCATTTTGATTCCACCTGACACCACCATAAATATAGAGGTCATTGTTGTGAAGACCAACACTTTGTCCTGCAGAAGGTGCATGAATTTCTTTCTGAGTCCAATTGCCCGTTCCTGGGTCTCGGCTCCAAAAATCCATCAAATTTGAACCTGTAGCATTCGTGCCGCCATAGAGATACAGAGCATTGTCATGCCCGATTAAAGAATGAAATTTTCTGGTAACAGGTAGAGTTGATCCCCCCTGGGGTAATGCTGACCATACTCTCGTATTCACATTGTATGACCATAAATCATCATACAATCCTGTTGTGCCTTGTCCGCCGTAAATATACATGTCTCCGTTCGCCCATGCGCTATGCCCTTTTCTGGCAGGTGGCGGGTCATTGGAAGGTATTACATTGTTCCACCCGTTTGCATCATATGCAAACAAGTCATCTTTCAAATCTCCCTGAGCTCCTTCGCCACCAAAAAGCATCACACGTCCATCGGGGAGTGTTACCATAGAATGTCCATGACGCGCTTCAGGAGTTTCATCTTTCTGGCTAAGTAAGAACGAGCTGGAGAAAATGATTAGGAGAATACATATTATTATTGCTTTATACTTCATTTTGACTCCTCTCTTATCAATTTAAATCACTTAGCTATATTATTGGAAAAAGCTTCTTATTTTAGTCAAGAATAAAATTCAAGTTAACAGATTTATAACGTTGCTTATATTCTCGTTCCCAAATTCAGTTTTGAACGAGATATATCATAAAAAAGACGCACACCGAATTTGATGTGCGCCTTGCATATATCGTAATAGTGCGGAGATTATTTCATTAAGACCAATTTTTTTGTGATCTGCTTTTCGCTGGTTTCAAGTCTGTAGAAATACACGCCATTGGCAACAGTCTTATCTTGATTATCTTTTCCATCCCACACAAAATCCATAACAGTACCTTTCGGACTTATTTCCGGGACGAATGTTTTCACGAGCTGTCCTTTGATGTTATAGATCTTCAAATCGGCTTTCTGCGAATTTGCAGGAAGTGAAAATGAAATGGTGGTCGAAGCAGTCACAGGATTCGGGAAATTCTGGTTGAGTTTGAATTGGCTGACAATGTAGGGCTCGTCATTTGCCGTCATGGGTATTTCATAACTTGAAGTGGGATCGCCTATGAGAATATCATCAACATGAATACCGTCTTCTTGAACATAACCATCGGAATCCATAAAAAATCGGACATAAACCTGTGGCTCACCTGCGAAATCAGAGAGGTCTGATGTTTCTGCCACCCAATCTACTTGTGTGCCGTCATAAAGAGGTTCTCCTGTTGGTTGGTAACTTCCTGTGCCGGCTTCTGTATATTCACCTTCGAGCGCTGTCCATGTCGTTCCATTCGTTGATGCCTGCACCTGAGCATAGTCATAGTTAGGTTCTATATCCCATTTTACATTGAAGTACAAGCTTGCAGTACCTTCTAGACTGCTCAGATTGATAGGATTGGTAAGCTGCAAGATAGCAGTTGTCCATGAAGGATAACTGCCGCCGGGGCTGTCTGTAAATGAATGGGTTGGTGAAACGCAGTCTTCTTCAGTTGCTCCCCAATCAGCAGAAGTCCACTGAGTCGTTCCATCTTCAGCATCATCAAAGAGCTTTGCAAATCCAAGATGGTAATCATATTGTGCATCACCGCTTACTATGAGTGTACCAACATAAGGGACATGACCTTCGGCAGTGACATAGAGATGATATGTAAAGTTTGGAAGACTGACTTCATAGCTTCCTGCAGATGACTGTACAGAAGCGAATTCCTCGCCGTTATCTGTACGCAAATATGAAAGTGTCGCATTGTCTATCATCATGAAATCATTAAAGACATTGCCCGAAATGAAGCCGCTTTCCACCGGATCGAGCACAATATCATGAGCATTTGAGCCGTATCCTAAGAAATAATTGAATTCCTGATAGGGATCATAGCCCCATTTGTTTATATAAATATCATAATATTCTACCGCATAATCTTCAGAGGATGAGTATATTCCTGATGCATCTGTCGTTGAAACAAACACAGGATCATCTTGGCTGGGATTAGCTCCATGTTCATAGAAGCTGACTTCAGCATTGGATACAAGAGAGCCGTTTTGACTTTCTGTGACTATGCCGGACACATTTCCGTATGCAACGATAACAGGAAAAATCTCTTGATATATATTATATCCTGATTTCGCAATGATCGCATCGACTGGAGTCAGTGTCGAAGGTGTAACATTATATGTGATGTCGTCTGCAGCGCTGAATCCAGCGCCATCCACATTTACCCATAAAGTATAATTATCTTCATCGGCAGAAGCTTCAATCGTGCCTTCGAGATTCAATGCAAATGTGTCTGCAAGACCAAAATCTGTGGTCACGTTCAAGCTCGGATTTGTCAGATCAAGTGCAGTGACGTTCACCTCTTCATTGAAAAGATAATAATCATCACCCGGATTCTGTCCGTATATCTTAAGTGTGGGACCGTAATTGTAATTCACATTAAGAACTGCTGTGCCTGTAACATCAGTAACTTCTATTGCTGAGGTATAATTCAGCCCTTCTGCCCATACATCCACTCCAACCTGAGGTGATATGCTGTCTGGTGCCATAACTTCGACAGTGACGAGAGAGGGAGTATTGACATTGATCGTGCCAGGATTGATAGTCACAACACTTGCAGTTACTGTGATGTCTCCAATATATTTATGATAATTGTGTGCAACGACTGCAATATGAAGAATTCCTGCTTCACTTGGAACTGTATCAAACATGAGTGTGCCTGTTCCGAGTATATTGATCTGTGCATATCCGTAAATTGTATCATCGTCATACACAACGACTCTGGATCCTGCAGGAGCAGAAATATCAATCTGAGGTACACCAGCCATTATGGTTTGAGGATAAACCGGTACGAGTAGAGACGGTTCGGCAGTCCATAATTCGAGTGCAGGGTCGCCAAGTTCGTTAAGTTGGTAATAGCACCATCTTATGAGTTCATCAGTGTTAATAAAGGGGAGGGTTTGCTCTTTGGAAAGCTGATTAGCTCCGCTGACAGAGTAAACACCTGTATCAAAATAGACGTCGATATATTGTCTGTGGAAATGCTGAGAAGCACCGTCTGTACCTCCCTGTTGTCCCCATCCGTACCTGCTGTTTCCAACAAATGCGACTGCTGCAGTGGACATATTAGTAATAACTTCGTAGAAGCAGTCGGAACCATAATAACCGGATGAATTTCTGTTATCAATTGAGCCGGAATAACATGCTTGAGAATATCCATTGTAGAAGTTGTGAGTAATACCATCGTTTGTAAGATTATAGGTGGTAAGATCGCCATTATCGATATTCAGGCAGTGTGTTGTGGAGCCGTGTCCGAGGTGATTAAGGAAGTTAGGTCCAAGATTCAATTCATTATAGAGATCGCTTGAAGACCAGTTATAGTTAATCTGGTAGAGTGTTGTTACCGCCCAGCTGCCAGGGATTCCTACAGTTGTGTAGCCATTTGAAGAACTTCCTATGAGGAGTTCATTCATATACGTGCCGCCGTAGGTGCCTGTCCAAAGGTTCTCACCAACCATCAAGGAAGATTCGAGATCACCTAAAACAGGTGATTCNAGGTAACTCTGGATCTTATTNATTTGATTTGCAATTTCTGTGCTNTTGTTTGCGGCTATTCTGCCGATATATACTTCGGCAAGCATATCGGCTTCATTCTCTTCACCCCACAAAGAATTNTTGTTATTATTCCAATCAGGTCCTATCCCNGCTGCNGCAGTNCGGTCAAGACAACCATAATACATATCAGCGGGAATGTCATCATCTTCATAGCCATAGCCGGGATCTACATAAAGACCTCTATCGGGAATAATGTCCGTATCTGCTCCCATGAGTACATATTTGACCGGATAGTCAGTATATTCTGTAATCACATAGTTTCTGATCTGATCTCCGACATCCACACCCGGATAATTTAACATAATATCGCTGACAAGAGTGATTTTTGATTTTAATCCTCTCATTGCATGAAAATCTGCAAGTGCCTGAAAATCGTCCTCAAAGCTACTGCTCGTAATAATGATGTAATCATATCCGTCAGCTTTTGTTTGGGGAACATTATAGGTGCTAAGCATTTCGATATTGTCCACAAGTGCTGCTAATCTGATTTCTACTTCAGGATTATTATGTAAAAATTTCTGAGCATTTTCTGCTGCAGTATCATAGGATGTTTCAAGGGTTACAACTGCCTTTTTGTAATAACTCAACTCCTTTGTTGAAGGTACATAGGAAAGAGGAGTTACTGCAAAAGAACCGATAGAATATCCTGCGAGATAATGAGTAGAATAATCATTATACTGCCTGGTTGGGAAAGGTGAAACACTTGAATAAATAGCCTGGTCCGGGGGAGTGAATTCTGCCTGATCTAATAATGAAAGGGGCATGGGTTGTTGTTTTGGATAAATCGTGTAGTTGCCAAGTGGAGTTTCTTCATAGAATTCAATTGAGATATCAGAAACAGCCTGCATTTGAGGAAGAAGGAGATTAATGCCAATATAGGGCAATGAGGGTTCTCCTGGATTACCAAGATGGTAACTATCTTCCAATTGAAGAATGGCATATTCACCATCGATTTGAACTTCTGGAGTATCAAAGTAATAGGTCTTTGTTATTACATCTGCAAAACTTATGGATGTAATAAAAAGAATGAGCATTATGATGCTAAATTTTTTCATGTTGATATCCTTACTTTATTTTTTATTTTTCTAATTTTCCGTTTTTAAAAATGATTTTATTATCAACTTTAATGATTTTATCAAGCATATAGAATTGTGCGATCATATTAGAGTCGATGCTGGAAGCCTCGAGTTCATCCCAGCCAACCTGCAAAGTGAGTGCACCAAATATTTTTGTATTAATGTAGGGATGGTGAATATTTTTATGAAGTGCAGGATTCATCCCTATTGTGAACGAACCAACAAGTTCTTTATCTCCAGTGGCATTTTTAAAAAGAGTTTGGAGCTTCTCGTTATCTGTTTTTGCCTTCATCTTCGTGATCTTATTCTCATGAATGGTAATATCTACTTCTTCAAAGAGCGTATCATAGAGATAGGCAAAATCTGTGTGGAATTTTCCATTGATCTCGCCTTTTTCAAGCAGACCGACAACCAGTCCGCCAGGGAGCTCGGAGTCAGTAGCAAGAGAATTTGCAATACCATCTTTGATCTGAAGAACTCGCTCTTCAGGTAGTTTTACATCGAGCAAACTGCCGTTCCCATCTTCGATGGAAATCGTTTTAGATGTTGCAAGAAGATCTTTTACCCGAAGACAGTTCTTTGTTAGTTCTTTGGGTTCTTCATTGAGTGCCCGCCAGTACATCTCGCTTCTCAATTCAGCATCAGCTTTCTGAAAGTTATTATATATCGTATCTATTGTGAGGAAGCGGACATCGGTTTCGTAGGTTTTGCGGACATTTTCTCGTTTTGCTTCTTCGATAAGTTCACTTTTTTCTACGAGCTCTTCACTGAGTGTTTCATCTTCAATCTCATCGAGGAATTCTCCGGAAAAGATAATATGGGCATCAGCTTCATTAATAAGAAAATCGCTTATGACATCCTTGGTTGCACAAGAAAGCGGTACGTGGCGTATGAAGTTATACTCCATTCGCTTCGTCCAGAAGACAGGTATGGCATAAGCTCCCTGACGAGCAATTTCCACCATAAGATCTTCGACCAGCTTCCTATGCATGGGCTGGTAGCTTATTACCACTTTTTCATTTTCTTTTATGGCAAGGTTATGAGTAATGATCTTATGAGCAATATCCCTGAAACTGATTTTGATGACTTGTTCTCTTCGCCATTCATCAATTTCCTGGCTGAGCACTGCATGAATGACATTGGATTTGCTTAAATCTACCTCACCAAGTGAAACGTCAACGAAATAATTCTTTGCGACTGCACGATAATATTTTTTAATCGTACCGCGAACATGTTCAGACTCGACCAATTCTATAAGTCCAGCACTTTCAAGCTGCTGCATGTCATACCAGAGTGCATTAGGTTTGATGTTGAATTTCAATGCAAGTTCCTGTGCTGTATATTCTCGGTCAACCATGTGACGAAGAATTTTCAGCCTTCTATCTGAGGACAGGGTCTTGATTCCTTCGAGCGTTGAGATATAAAAAATTTCCTGCATAGAATTACACTTTCTTCATACTTAAGAAGTGAACTTGCGGGAGTATTTCATCCCGCAAGTCATTTTATTATTTACTGCAATAAGAGTAATTTCTTCGTAATTTCTTTCTTGTCAGTAGTAAGTCTATAGAAATAAACTCCGTTTGCTACTGGTTTGTTTACATTATCCTTGCAATCCCATTCGAAAGTAAAGAAAGGTCCTTCATCAATATTGGGAGAGAAGGTTTTCACGAGCTGCCCTTTCACATTATAAATGGAAAGCTCTGCTGTCTGAATATTCTGCGGAAGTGCAAAGGAGATAGTCGTGGAATTGCGTACAGGATTCGGGAAGTTCTGATGCAGTGATACTATTTCAACAGGTCGAGGATCATCGTTACTGACTATTGGAATTTCATAACTGGTGCTTGGGTCTCCGATGAGCACATCATCTATATACCAGCCATAATATGTATGTACCGAATAGTCAGATGCAAAGGTCCAGCGCAAGGTTGCAGTGTTGCCGGCATGAGCTGAAAGGTCGAATTCAACCTGCTCCCAATCGGCAATCTGACCACCGAAACCCGGAGCACTGAGAGCGCTGATATTGCCGCTGTAACCACCTTCGGGTGTGATGAGATTATAGCCTACTCCGCCATTTGTGGAGATCGTAACATTTCCGCCATCATACAGAGTTGAGGTTCCTTCGAAATTATAATAATGCCAGAAATACAGTGTGGCGTCTGCAGGAACGGTGAACTCAGGTGAGTTGAGGAGCCAGTCCACATTATCCTGATAGGTTCCACCAAGAACTGTTCCCCAGAGATTTATTCCGGAGTGCGCAGTGATACCTCCGGCAGTTGGTTCTCCCCACTGCCATCCACTGGGATCATTGCTGACAAAGTTTCCGTCATTTGGCTCAAAATCAGAAAAGAGAGTTGCATAACCAAGATGATAATCAATGATCATATCACCATTCACAAGCAAACTACCCGAATAGGGAACATAGCCCTGTGCAGAGACATAGATGTTGTAGTTGAAGTGAGGAAGAGAGACACTGTACGTTCCATAAGAGATATTGGACATCGCATACTCTTCTCCATTATCCGATCTATAATAGTGTATGACACCACTTGAAACGTTTGCAAAGTCACCGTAAACTGTGCCAGATACATTTCCACTCTCAACCGGATCAAGCTGCATATCATGAGAATTAGCGCCATACCCGAGGAAGTAACTTAGTTCTTGATAAGGATTAAATCCCCAATGGTCTATATAAATATCATAATTATCAACAGCTTGCTCGGAAGGTACGTTGTAAAATCCAGATGAGTTTGTCGTTGCAACGAAAAGAGGATCATCTTCAGGAACTGCACCTTCTTCATAAAAGCGTACCTCTGCATTTGAGATTGCAGTACCATTATCACTATCAGTGAGTGTTCCGGATACTGTGCCAAAGGCAACAATTACAGTGAAGTCTTCTTCATAAATATTATATCCGGATTTCGATATTATTGAATGAACATTTCCTAGCTCATCAGGGGTCATCATCAACGAGTTGCCGACTGTGTTTGTGTAGCCATTTTCATTCAACTTTGCCCAGAGTGTGGTTCCGTCGTCAGTGCAGTATTGGTTGATAGATGCTTCCATATTCATTGCAAGAGTGTCATAGAGCCCAAAGGTCGTTGTTACGTCGATGTCAGGATCTGTTAGGCTCAGAGCATTTACAGTGAGTGTTTCATCAAAGAGGAGGTAATCTTCATCAGGTCTTTGACCGCAGATTTGAAGGGCAGGACCAAATTGATAATTGATCGAGAGTACTGCTTCACCATTTGAGTCAGTAGCTATAACTGATGAAGTATAATCGAGTCCTTCTGCCCAGACATTAACGCCCACTTCAGGATTGATGCCATCGCTGTCCATAACGGTCACTGTAACATTGGTTGCCTGATTGACATTAATAATATGGGGAGTGATATCTACCTGAACCGGCACGATCGCATCAAGAAGTGAGGTATAAGGTATTGTATTGTAAGCAGTGACGGTCAGAGTCATTTGTCCTGGTGTCACCAGCGGCTCATCGAGAGTAATTGTTGCATGGCCTGTGAAATCTGTATTACCGTAGCCATACAGAGTGCCATCCATATACAATCCGATAAGTGCGCCTTCAATACCGACCACTTCGACGTCATAAGTAGTTGAGCCGAGTGGGATAATAGGATTATGATTCACTGTCATTATTGCGGGAGTATCTGTTCGAAGTTTTACTGAGGGATCTCCGAAAACAGTCCAATACTTGAATTCGTTCGTTCCGCCTGAAAAATTTTCATCCATCATTTGCATTGCACCGCTGAAAAAATAATTTCCGAGAGTCGTGACTTTTTCATTTACGAGGAACATATTTGCGTGATACTCAGCAATCATAGGAGGGAGCCAATCCTGGCTGATGACAGAGGCATACACNCCGATTGACCCTGTTGGGATTCCACTCGAATTATTTGTGGCNCGTGCCCATGCTTCAGCAAAACATGTTGAGCTTACGAAGTTACCATTCAGACATGCAACACAAATGACTGTTGGGTACATATAATTATTAGTAAGTGAATTAATATTTGTGTTTGAGAATCCGGTTGTGCCCCAGGATGTTGTTGAGCCATGACCGCAGTAATTAACAACACTACGTCCGTTATTTATTGCGTTGGCCACATCAGAAGCAGTTCCTGACGGATCATAGATCTGGTCAACGGAAGTGTAGTTCCATGCAAGTAATGAATCGCGGATATGGTCCATCATAACATAGTCAGCCCAGCCGTTATACCCAATACCTGAACCTTGGGAAGAAGCAACACCGACACCTTTATGCATCCAATCTCCTGAAATAAATGGATCGGATTCATAGTAGAGTACTCTGTTAACCTGGGTTTCCACATGTGTACCTGTCTCAGCCGAGAATCTCCCGACAAATGCATCAGGATAAGAATCTCCGCCCTCAAGGCAGGCATACAAAGGATCTTTATTGTTTTCGCAGGGAACAACCTGTGGGGCATCACCTACAATAAGAATGAAGGCAAGATTCCATGTGTCATAGAGATTTTGAATGTGATTTTTGATGGCAGTATAGTTATTGCCAATTGTGCCGACATTCACCATCTGGGTTGGAATGCCCTTTTTATTTTTCCATTCGTACAATGGCTGCATTTCGTCTGCAAAATCATCATAAGTAATAATGACCATTGATCCGATGGCAGGTGTGGGAACATGTCTATGATACTGTGAAGCGCGTTCAAAATTAATGAATTGGGTTTTATACACTTCAAGAAATGAAGCGGCAACAGACTCGCATTCAAATAAACCCTTATCTTTCACATTCATATCACTATAACCATTCTCAGTCACTTTGACGTTTATGCTGGTGTATACACGAAGTTTGTGCTGTACGGGATTATATTGAAAGGGTTGCACTTGAATGACCATTCCACGGGCATCGCGCATAATGTACGGATCTCGTGCAAACACGATTTCCTGTGGATACCATGCGTCTTCATTGTACATAGGATCGAAAGTATAAGGTACATCTTCAGGATTGATTTCACGAGAGAAGCTTCCTTTTGAAGGACTCACGTAGATATTTTCAAATTCTTCATATTGTGAGTTTACGATAGTAACTTCCATGTTTGAGCGGGGAGGAATAAGGACACTTCTATTAATATGGGGAAGTTCCGGGTATCCTCGATTAAGAAGAATGCCTTCATGAGGTATGAGGATTTGGGAGTATTCTTTTCCATCGATCAGCACTTCTTCTTTATTAAAACCATTGATTGAGTATGTGAGATCAATGAGGTTATCATTTGATGTGAGTACCTCGATATCAACGGCATTTTCTTTATCACCATTGAGGGGTATCCATGTGTGCTGTCCTGCAAAAAGAGAAGATGCAAGAAGCAGCAGACTAATAAGAATGACAAATTTTTTCATTGAGGGTCCTCCCTAACGTAACAATATCATTTTTTTAGTTATTTCTTTATTATCGGTTGTTAATCTATAGAAATAGATGCCATTGGCAACCGGCTTTTCAGTCATATCCTTGCCATCCCACTGAAGCTCGTGAAGAGGTCCATTTGAAATGTCAGGAATGAAGGATTGTACAAGCTGTCCTTTGATATTATATATCTTCAGTTCGGCTTTTGCAGCATTAACAGGCAGCATGAATGATATCGTGGTCGAGTTGAGAACAGGATTCGGGAAGTTCTGCTGTAGTTTTGTCGTCACCATTTGAGGAATTGGATCATTATCAAAATAGATTTCCTGCCAGCTTGAATTAGGATCTCCATACAGTACATCGTCGATATACCAGCCATAATAATCATGAACTGAATAGTCTGTGCCAAAATGCCAACGGAGGATTGCATTATCACCGGTATAACCGCTGATATCAAACTCAACCTGCTCCCATTCGTCGATCTGACTGCCAAAACCCTGTTCGCCATCAAGTCCACTGATTGTACCAGTATATCCTCCAATTGGTGTAATAACGTCGAAGCTTACTCCTCCATTTGTTGAGATGGACACATTACCGCCATCATAATATGTTGAGGTTCCTTCAAAGTCATAGTAATGCCAGAACGTTAACATACCAGCACCGTTTATTGAAAATGTTGGAGAATCAAGAGTCCAGTCTACGTTATCGACACCATAGTACCCATCGATCACAGTAGCCCAGCAATGTGTGCCGGAGTGCGCAAAGATCTCACCACCGGAAGGAATGCCCCATTGCCAGCCATTTGTATTATTACTTACAAAATCACCATCATTCTGCTCGAAATCAGCAAAGATAGCTGCATATCCAAGATGATAGTTTATTCCCATATCACCTTCAATCGTTAAGGTTCCCGAATATGGGACATGTTGAGGTGAAGATACATAGACATTGTAAGTGAAGTTTGGAAGTATTACTTCGTAGGTTCCACCGCTCACATCAACTGTTGCATATTCTTCACCATTATCGCTGCGGTAATAGCTAAGAGTACCAGTGCTAAGAATAATGAAATCACTCACGAGTTGACCAGAAATCATACTGCTTTCAACAGGATCCATAATAATGTCATGGGTATTTGCACTATAGTTGAGGAAGAAGCCGAGTTCTTGATATGGATCAAAGCCCCATTTATCAATATATATATCATAATGATCAACTGGATATTCAGAAGTGATCTCATAATATCCTGATCCGTCAGTAATATCACTGAAAAGAGGTGGTTCTGAGGGATCTCCACCCTGCTCATAGAATCGTACTTCAGCATTGGCAATGGCAACGGCATTGTCAGAATCAGTAACAATACCCGAAACAGTACCAAATACCTCGATGGTCGTGAAGGTTTCCTGGTACATATTGTATCCGGATTTCATAATACCGGCTTCGATATTTGTAATGCAGGTAGGAGTATATGTTATTTGATCTGTTGTAGAATAGATGGATGTATCAATTTCAACAATGTAAAGTCCAAAGGTACAATCTGTCTCATCTTGTGAGAATAGAACTGTGCCGGGAAGATTCAATCCAAAGGTGTCCTCGAGCCCAAATGTTGTGGTAACCCATATTGAAGGATTGGTGAAGTCCATTCCGCCAGTGACACCAAAAGGCTCTTCAAGGAGGTTGTAT